>Ga0209489_100243_pt1 | contig 92261 bp, 41 predicted proteins | sample SiratrowhiteBW_FD_187527 | JGI IMG/M metagenome (GOLD analysis project Ga0209489, IMG submission 187527) | Root nodule microbial communities of legume samples collected from California, USA - Siratro white BW (SPAdes) (version 2) | ecosystem: Host-associated > Plants > Roots > Nodule | place...
TTTCTTTCAAAATGATTTTTTTTTTTTTTTTTTTCATTGATTGAGATTAATATTTCTGATTTGTTTTCTTTTATTTAACATGTCTGAAACAAAACCAAACATATTTGAAACAAGAAGCAAGGATTGAACATTTAGCTATTTTATAATTTCACAAGTATTTTACAATTGTCACTTCTAACTATAAATGATCATGATTTTTAAAATTGAATATACAAAGATTCATTCACACTAAAATAGTGGATACAACAAATAATCACTAGCATAAGTTTTTTTTATATTCAATTTGTCAATTAATTAGTTAGTTATTTTCTCTTTACAGTCTCTGTGGGATGTATGCCTTATTATGCATGACCATTAAGATATTTCTAGAAATTTTATGTATTTTTCATGTTGTGAAGAGGAGAGAAAGGTCAGGAATAGTATAAACAGTGTCGCTTTGACATGTACAGTTGTCAGAGTCACAGTTTGAGCTTCTCTTGTCTATTGATTCAAGGTTTTTTGTTACACCACAAAAGAGATAAATAGAGTGATGATAAAGGTTTTATTTGTTGCTCTTTTTAAGGGTTAGAAACTTGGATAAAATATTTTAGACGGGAGAGAATACACTATTGGGTCATGTACCTTTGGACACACAAAAAAAAATATGTCTTAGTGTTTTGGAACTGGTTTTTGAAGTCATGTTGGACCCTTTCTTTTCAATAGCACTTTGGACGTTGAGTACAGTGAAAGCTTATTTTAAGAATTGGACATTTCATAAAGGATAACAATAGTGATATGAAAACTGTTATTATTCTTCATACTTGTTATAGTTAACAATAAAAACATTAGCTCATCAATAGTTTATCATTTGTTATCACCAAAATTAATAGAGTAATTAGGTTGTAATATTTGACCGTGTTCCAATAGTTAGTACTGGATCGTTCGGTTGCTATAGAGGTTTCTATACCAAGTAAGTACATTAGGAAATATCTTCTTTTTATCATATTTTCTTTAAGCCTCAAATACAAATTCATACCCAAAACAAAACATTTAAGGTATCTTTGGTCTCCTTATCCATAATAGTATGCTATCATATTAAAGTCACGAAACAAAAAGGTATGAAATAATAGTCTAAAAAGAAGCCTTTTAATCGAATGACGAATTGAGAAATTCTAAAATCCTAATTTATGTATGAAATATTTTTGTCAAAAGACATATATTGAAAAACATTAAACCCTAATATGTGTACGAAGTATTTTATAATTGAAGGATGCAATGTTATCTTAGTATTCGACCATGGACATAAATGAATTCAGCAAAGGTTTTGACCATGGAATGGCAAAGACCATAGGGTGGCTCCAAGCTTGGTATAGACTCAAAGAGCTTGTTGGTCATGAAGAGCACAAGGGTGGCAAGTTTGGAGGTGAGAAGAACGTGGCTTAGATAAAATGGCTTAAAGTTGATAAAATATGAATATTTTAATTAAGTTTATGAGGTTATGGATAGAAAACAAAAATATTTTATTCTTCGTTTTCTTACAAATGGATATCTTTTCAAAAGTTATTTTCTCTTTCTTTCTAAAATTCTGGCGATTTTTTTTCCTCATTATCTTCTCTTGCTTCTAGACCCAAAATTTGAAGGTGTTACAAGTTTAAATCAAGTTTAGTTCAATTGGTGTAAGTTTTAATCATTGTAAGTTTTTTAGTTCAGTTAGTTTTTGACTTTCCTATCTTCTTCTATTTCTAGTGCGGTTTTGGAAGGGTGAACTTGCAAATCCTAGTTTGCATGTGAGAATTTGAAGATAAAAGAAGTAGTTTTGGGTGTTTTGGTTGTTAGTTTTTGTTTTCTGAAAGCTATCTAGAGGCCTTTTACAGATTTTGCAATTTTCTTTTCTATTTGAAGTTGTATTCTTTGCAGAGCAAGTTAACTCTAGGCAAGAAAAGTTAACTTGATATATTCCTTAAAGAATTAAGGAGAAAGTAGTTAAAAATATAGCACACCCAAGCTTAGAATGTCTAAACATGTGAAAAATGTATAATTTGAAGTACTTAGTTTTGCGTGTAAATATTGATGATTTGACTTCATAATAATTTGATTGATGTGGAAGAGTGGTGGATTTGAATACGAATATGTTGTTTTTAGTCTTCGCAATTTTGTTGTTGAAATTGTTTGATTATTAAACAATTTTGAGTCAAAATGTAACACTTTAAAATTTATAACGTTATTTGTAAACAACATGCATATATTTTGTTATTTTAATAAATACAATATAAATAATTATGAAGGTGGGATGAAGGAATATAGGGTGAAAGAAAGAAAAAACTATTTCTTCAAAAGGATGTTCAAAGAAGGTGTATTTTAGGATTAGGTGAAGTTACTCCAGGTAAATAATAAATGCTGTTGGAAGGTGTGGCCAATGGATTCGAATATTTTTAATTTATTTGTTGAACTTGATTCGTAAATAAAGTAAACTGAACTTAAAACTAAAGTTTGTTAAATAAATAAAATAGATGTTTCCTTAAGAAAATAATATATTATACTGAAATAACAATATTTTTATACTTTGTATCGAAAGTGCAAAATAAAATGACACTCTAAAAAAATCTTTGAGAGACGCAAACCATATTCATTGGAAAAGTAAGAATCAATGTCAACCCGCATTGATAGATACTAAGAAATATAAACTCTAATGAACAAGTCCAAACCATTTATATATTTACTTAAAATATTTAATATTTTTTTTTTTTTTAAAAAGTATTGTTCTCATAAGCTTTTTCCTCCTATCATATAAATTTCATTAAACTCAGCCCAGTAGATTTTGCATTCCACAAGATGACGTGATTAATTATTCAAGAACTCATTTCATGATATTAATAAAATATTATATATTAATAAAATAATAATATTTTATAATATCAAATAAGAGTGAATTGTAAATAGTAATATCGAACTATCACCACTCAAGATAAAATGAGTAAACCTAAATATGTAAAGTACCATATGCAACTTATTGAAATAATGAGGGACAATCATAATTTAAAAAGAAATTGGTTTTATTTATTGATTGATGACTAGACCTTATCGTTATACTCTATCTTTTTGAACTTAGCTAAATTCCAAACCCCTTTCTCTTCAACATTGCTTTTCAGAAAGTACGAGTGTGGATAAAATTCTTCACTTAGTCCCACGATAACGGAATCATAAAACTGTCTTTAGGGAATGCCCTAGGAAGACATGATGCAAAATGGGAGGTACTACACACATCACACTAGTTTGCTGCTTTTGTTTTTCTCTTTCTTTTCACACCGTAAAACGAGTAAACAATTAATGTTTTTAATAAGATAAATCCAGTTTTGTTTTTCAAGATTAAAGAAACCTAATTTATTTTTCATGATAAAAGAATATGTGTTTAATATTTGGAAATGTGGACATGGATAAGAGTTTTTCATTGATTATAAATAAAAGAGTTGAATAAATAATAACAAATCTTTTATCTTCATATTTTGGGTAGAAAGTTAGAAGATAATTTTTATATAAACTAGTCATTGAAGTTGGTTGCATGCATAGTATTTTCATAAGTTGTTTTTAAGATTAAGACGAGTCTTGTTTTTGTTAGTTTTGAAATATGAGAATATGTTTAAATTGTTAATCAAAATCTTTTATATAAAAATATAAACAAGTTTTAATATAAAAGGGAGATTAGTTTTATTTATAATAGTACCTTATAATAGAAGATTTAGATAAAAAAATTTAAATTGTCTGGATGTGACTGTAATATATTTTGTATAAAGATGTTATTTTTTATGAAAATTATTGAACTTACATTTTTTGAAAATGTAAAAATATGAAATTTTGATATTTTTAATTATATATATATATATATATTATAATTTTGATAATGTGAAGGTTATTAAAAAATATAATTTAAGTTGTGAATTGGTTTGAGTTTGAAATTGGTTTAAATTTAACTTTAAAAGTTGATTAAATTATATATAATGAGTTTTAACGTAGATAATTTTTTATTACAATTGACTTGTTCAGTATGTGAACAAAAGTATGTGAACAAAATTAAGTATTATAGTTGTCTATTTTGGAAAACTGAAATTTTTCTTTTAAGTGAAAATTTGAAGTTTTGTGAAGTTAGTCTTAGGAAAAATTTTGCTCATGTGAAAATCTTTTAAGTTTAGTGAAGTTATTCTTGAGACAATTTTTGATCAAGCAAAGCAAAAATTTCTGAAATTTTTTAAAACTGAGTATTTTTTTCTCAAGTGAAAATTAAAATAAAAAAGTGAGTTTCCTTTGGGACAATTTATATTCCAACGAAGATAAAATAAACTTATTTGATTTTAAAATGTATATTACACAATAAATATATCTATATATTGTTTATGTAATGAGTTTTCATGTGATGTATTGCAAAAATAACTATTTCTATGGCAGGAATACTATATTAAATATATAGATTGTGAGGCTTGAACAAGTTTTTATATCTAATCTTCAGTGTGAAAAAAGAATTGTGTGTGAAAGGTAATAAGAATTTTTCTTGTCACATTAATGAATGTGTTTCTATTATATATTTGTGTTGTATAAGACAATTTAGTGAATATAATGTGAATACACATATTTTTGTATTTCCGAAAGTGAAATCAAGTATATATTATTTATAACATAGAAGATAGTTAGTTAGATTGACAATTAGACATTTAATTTTGATATATACTTATGAAATGTGTATCTTTTAAAATGTTGGATTATATTTGAATGATTTGTATAAATTATGAACATGTATCTATAATATAATTTTAATATATGATAATTACGTGTTTCATGGGACTAAATTATGTTGTAGGAAGAAAGTTTAAGAAAAAAATCTTAAAAGAGATAGGTTGAAGTATATATGTATATGTGTGTAAAAGTATATATTAATATTTCTTTTTTATTAATTATTTTCATAATTATAGATTATTTTGAAAAATTTTAAAGTATCATCTAAATGTTTATCTATGATATAATGATTAATATTAATATAATGACGGGTGGAATGTACAAATATAAAATGCAAATAAACTTAAAAGAAATTCAATTATAAGTAAAATATAAATAAATGAAAAAATTGTTGAATTTAAATTGAAGCAAAATATAAAGAAATGGGCAAAAAGAAAAACAATTAAAGGTAAAGTAGTGCATAAGAATATAAAGAATCGTAATAGTAAATAATAACATAATTTAAATAAATAAATATATGAAAAACAAATATGGTGTTAACATATATATTAAATTTATGGTGTTTACATAAACATTTTTATTTGATGGTTACTATTTTTAATGGATACATGACGTGTTGACTTTTATCTTTTTTTTTTTTTAACAGTTATGAATATAATAAATAGAAAAACATAAGGGGTGTCTCAATCTTATTACAATAAAACTAACAAACTATCTAAACCATTTTCTACATACACCAATACTAGTTATAAGATAATGATGAAAAAATTGACAACACCTATTACAAATCCTAAACCATAACTAAAAGAAAACAATCAATGCATTACAAACGATTACATCTCCTTCTTGCCTCAAATCTGAGTGTTGTTTTTTCATTTCCATCCCATTTTTCCCATTTTTCGTTTACCTGCAAAAGAACAAAGACTGTCTACAACTAAACACGAAGACCCACATCCAATCACTTTACAATTAAACACTTTCGAACTTGAATCGTGAAACTTCACCCATCACCACCTATTTCTTTAGACACTGTTCTGGCCACAATAAGCAATCTGATAATGAAAAACTAATTCCAAAATTTTTATATTTGGCCCACTGCTACCTTTTAAACTATGCTAGGGAAAATACTTCTATTTCGGTCTACTATAACATCATTAAAAGCAATTTTGTTTCTTTGTTTCCATATTTCTCACATAATTACTATCCACAAACCTTTTCAAAACATAATAGATATTTTATTTATACACATCATATGAAAACTTGGAAAGTAATTCAGTGTCTAATGTTTATTTATCTAATGAATGATGTTATGCCAAATGTTATTTATATATATATATAAGATTTAAATGTGGACATGTATCTCTTATGGTTTTATTAACTATTTTGATAGTAATAAGGTGACTTTTTACTGAAAAATTGAAAGCTTTGCTCATTCAATGTTTCTATATTTTTATTGATGATATTGCTATACAACTTTCTTCGTCCAATTTTTTTTAAAGAAATCTATTAATAGTTTTTGTCATTAATTTTTGTATTTTATACGTATAAAATGGTATTGTTTTCGGTGAAATCTGGTATAATTAAAAAATTGAAAATAAATTAAATAATTGATTAAGAGAAAACTTTTTTAAGTTTTATTTTTATTACAAAAAGAAAAGTCATGCATGGGATCTTATAAATTATATAGAGGCAAACGTAACGTACACGTGAATCAAGAATAAAATGCAACTCGAGAAATTGAAATTGAATAAAAGTAACAGGGGCAACAAGAGTAAATTGCGATAAGGTAGAATGTGAACTTGCATAAAAACTCACTAATACTAGCAAATGTGAACATAAACATCATTATTCCTTTTTTTTTTAATTTCGAGTTAATTAGAATTAAGATACATCAAAATATTTTTATTCCATTTATTTTACATTCAAATCTTATATATAATAATCTGGAAAATGTTTGAGTTAATTAGAATTAAGGTACCAATAATTAAGTACACTCTACACATCACACTAGATAGTGGCGTCTGACCTCACACGTACAGTCCAGAATATTCCAATTTAATATATTTAATTCATTAAATATTTTTTTATTAAAACTAATTATTCCACACGTGATCCACGAGATTATTTTAATTTAAAAGATATTTCAATTTTGAGTTCTATATAATTACGTTAAATACCTAATAATAATAAGATTTTATTATTTATAGAACTTTTGTTCTACTAGCATAAATTATCTTTTTACAAACACGTAATTTATAAAAATAATTAAATTCAAAATTCATCCCTGTTTATTTTGTATTTTAAACTCGTTATTCTTTTTCATTATTTTATTCTTTATCTTTCTAAAAAGAGATAATTATATTTCAGTTTGTAACTTTGTATATGTTTTATTGATTGTCTCTCGTCTTATCAACTCAACCTAGAAGGGGCGATCCAATAATTTTAATCTTCTTTTAATTGGTGAGTCCAATTCCACTAATTTTTGACAAATTTAACTCCAATGTAACTTATTTTGATATAATTCATTTATACGAAAGACTAAAAAAATAGTTTTGTGATTATTAGGTCAAAAGAATACAAAAACGAGGGTAAGATAAATCTTTTTGAATTTTCTATAATGGTAAGACCAAAATAAAAAAACTAAAATCACAAATCAAAATTAGAAAAAACCTAAAATTATAATGTAGTCTAGAAATCCATAATCTAAAAAGAAATTATACTTTCTCATTGTCAATGAATCATCAGTTTGTAAAGTTTGTGAATTGGCAAATTGAAGAGAAAAGTCAAACTGAAATTGGCTCTGGAAAATTTTGGTATGGCATTAAATATATTTTGGACATGTCAGTTTCGTGGGGCTGGTGATTGTGAAATTGTTTCTCTTTCTTGTGTGAGTGCAGAGACGATCGTAAAGTGTTTTCTGGTTACCGATAGTGAGGTTTTTGTCGGTACACCATTTTATTCAAACAAAACCAACACAATTTTATAATACCTCCAAGAAACTTTAATTAATGAGCATGAGTTATATGATTTTATTTATTTATTTTGAATCAATGGCCTAGAGTTTTTAGAAATTTTGCATTCATTATTAACATGTGAACAACTCCATATTGTAATCGTATTTGTTATTATGAAATGATCTCACAATATTATGTCTTTACATTTTCTGTTTTAGATAATACCTTTTTTTTTTTTTCTAATTGAGATGCTTATGTTACCTGTTAGGTCTGTCTAATAAAATTAGTCGACAATTAACTCTTAATTTAAATGTTTCAACAGCTAAATTAGAGGTGTTTAGTAAATTAGTTCACAAAAAATTAATTTGTAAATATAAAATAATGTGAAAAATAGTTAAATAGGTTTTATTATATGCATATTTTTTATGTTTTAAACGAAAATACGTTATTATATATTTATAATTTTAGATTTTTTAAAATAATTGAATTCTCATTTTAAAATTTAGTACTTTAATGGATCTAGTTTTCTTTATTTGAACAAATTATTTTATTTTAAATGAATATTGAATGACATTATTTTTATTTATCTTTCAAAAATGTAATTTTTTTATCTTTTTAATTTATACTACTTACATTAATTTCTTTTATAATTTTTATTGGTCACACTTTTTGTTAACATGATGTTCATAATTTTGTTGTTCTTAAACACTTATTAAATTAGTTAGAGTCATAGTCTCCACATTATATTTCGAATAAAGTTTCTTTCGAATAAAGTTTCTCTCATATACAGTAATATCATAATGGTTTATATCGATCAAAAGACAACGAAAGAATGCTACGTTGCAAGTCTAAAGGTGAAACCATAGAAGTCTAATCGTGAAGATAAGGTTGACTGAGATAGAAGCCCAAAAAGGGAGCAGACGGTTAACATGGTTGATTTGGATATAGGAGTCGACTCCGCGTTGAGCCTGGTGAAGATGATACAATAGTATCACTCCAAGATGACAATTGCACCAAGATGGAAAGTTCACTAAAAAGGAGAAGAAGCAAGCATAATTCACCTAGTCTTATAAAAAAGCGTTGACATATTTGCATAAATGATAATCGACATTTCGGGGTAGACTCTGATATCATTACTCATGAGTTGTCCGAGTATAAAGAAGCTCAACCAATAGCCCAAAAAAAGAGAAAGTTGGGCAACAAAAAGAGAGATGCAATAAAGGAAAAGGTCGAGAAGCTATTGAATGTGAGATTCATCTATGAGGCACAATAAATCACTTGGCTCGCTACCATGGTAATGGTAAAGAAGTCGAGCGACAAATGACAGATGTACATGGACTATACTGACCTCAACTTTCCCAAAAGATGCATATCTATTACCAAGTATAGAACGATTAGTTGACAGAGTCGTCGGACACAAAATATTAAGCTACGCTTATTCTGGTTATAACCAAATTCGTATGCACCTTAGAGACAAGGAGAATATGACATTCATGATAGAAAACATTAATTTTTACTACAAGTTGATGGCGTTTGGCTTGAGAAACGCTGGTGCCACGTACCAGAGACTCATGGACAAAGTTTTCAAGAGCCTCATTGGCATAAATGTCAAAGTCTACGTGGATGATATAGTTGTCAAGTCTGACTCTTGTCAATAACATGTGACTGACCTCATAAAAGTTTTCGAAGCTTTAAGAAAGAATAACATGAGTTAAATATCAAGAAGTACGTGTTCGGGGTTGAGGATGAAAAGTTCATTGGTTTCATGCGTACACATAGATGAATCAAAGTAAATCCCAAAGTGTCAAGCCATTATTGACATGTTAACAACATTCTCAAGGTTAATTCCAAAGCCCGAGAAAAAAAAATCATCTAGTTGCTAAGGAAGGCTTCCAAATTCCACTAAAATCAGTAGTGTGAAGACATGTTCACCCCAAGTTAAAAAATGTATAGCGTCACCACAGTAATACAAAAGCCAATACCAGAGGAGTTTTATCTCTCGATCTTAGACGAGGCCATCAACTTGGTAATGGTATAGGGAATAAATAAGGAGCATAGACTCGTGTACTTCATTAGCCAAACACTCCAAGATGTAGAGAGGTGATATCAGACGATTGAAAAAGTAACATTGGCGCTGGTTAACATTGCAAGGCTTATGTGGACGTACTTTCAAAACCACTCAATCATAGTCAAAACTGACTACGCTGTCATAAAGATCCTTTTTAAACCCAACATAGCAGGATGAATGATAGGATGATTTGTTAAACTTTATAAGGATGGGGTGAGTTATGAGCCAAGAGGCCCTATGAAATCTAAAGCCGAGTTGATTTCATGGTGGAGTTAAGCCTTCAACCGGTGACTAAAGATAGACACTGGATTCTTCGCGTGGACGGGTCGTCCAACGCCAAGGAAGTAGAGTTGGCATAGTCTTGGAAGGACTTGAGGGATTCCTCATTGAACAATCCTTAGGCTTCGACTTTAAGATAATGAACAATCAGGCCGAATACAAAGCACTAATTATAGGATTAACTCTAGCCTAAGATATGGGAGCAGAAGACATAATGTGTAGAAGCGATTCCCAATTAATGGTCTCGGTCACATGGCCAGTGAGTTTTAAGTCAAGGATGTCATGATGATATAGTATTCTCACAAGGTGAATAACATGTTGTCACATTTTAGGACAACAAAGGTTGAGCACATCAAGAGGGATCAAAATACTCATGCTGATTTATTATCCAAACTAGCCAGCACCAACAAGAAAAGTCATCATCACTCGCTCATCCAACAAATGATCTCGATCATGGGCCTCAGACCGAATGCATATCGATTAAAGAAGAGTCATGAATGACACCTCTCGTCAAGTACTTGAAGGAGGGAACATGCAGAGAAAGGTAAGAACGATTGATTAGACACAAATGTGTCCAATATATATTGGTCGGCTAAGACTTGTATAAAAGAAGTTACTCTCGCCCTATGTTGAAATGTGTTATCAAAGCACTAGTTGAAGACATCATTGAAGAACTACATCGAGAAACATGTGGTGATCACTCAGGAGAGTGTAACATGACGACCAGGGTGCTTAGAGCAGAATATTACTAACCAAGTGTACAAAATTATTGTGTAGAATGTGTTAGAAAATGTCAAAAGTGTCAAGAGTTTGACAACATGTTACATGTTAAACTCGAGGTGTTACACCATATGAGTGCACCATGGTCGTTCATCAGATGGGAGATGGACATAACAAGACCCTTCACTCCAGGTAAGGGGAAATGCAAGCTTCTATTAGTAGCAATTGATTATTTCACTAAGTGAATAAAAGTTGAACCACTTATGTCCATCACAACCAAGAGCGTCTAGAATTTTGCTTGAAAGAACATAGTATGCAGGTATGAGATTCCCCACCATAATAACGGATAATGATAAACAATTCATTGACTAAGCACTCATGGAATTCTATGAAGGTCTTGGAATATGCTTAGACACGAGTTCAATTGAGCATCAACAAACCATTGGACAAGTTAAGACTGCTAACAAAGTCATACTTAATGAGCTTAAGAAATCATTTAGGCACAACCAATGCAAGATGGACCAAGGAGCTACTTAAAGTGTTGTGTGTCTATCGGCGTAAGTTGCAATCATCAACCTAAGAGACCCTGTTCAATTTGACATACAAGATGGATGTTATGATTCTAGTAGAAGTCGACGAATTGAGCTTGCGAAGACAGATGCTTAACATGGAGCTGAATAACAAAATTTTGGCAACAAACTTGGATTTAATTAATGAGCTAAAAAACAAGCCACTGATTCAAGAAGAAGACAAGAAAATCATAGCAACTCGCAAATATAACTCCAAGGTCGTGTCAAGGAGTTTTCGCCTGTGGGATTTGGTGTGGCGAATGAGAAGTAAGGCCATGAAGAATGAGGACAAGTGTTCAACAAATTGAGAAGGTCCTTTCAGAGTTCAAAGCGTAGTAGGAAATGAAGCATACCGACTTGAACATTTATCAGGCAAGGTCATGCCAAGAACATGGAATGCGCCACACTTTGAGTTTTACTTTAGCTAAACGATTTAATGAGCACTTTTTCCTCACCCGATCTTTTTTCTTTAAGGAGGGTTTTGATCGGGAATGTTTTAATGAGGCTCCAATAAGTCCATTTATTCATATATGTTTTCTCTTATCTTTTCTGAGTTCATCCTGACTCCATGTCAATTTATGGTCGGGCTAGGAAGCTTCACTTCAATGTGATCCCTTCCATACCATCCATCTCCACATCCTGACACATTGTCAGTATAGAAATGGGCAAGGAAGTTTCACTCTAATGAGATTCCTTCTGCCTTATCCTTTGTTACGTATGCATCCTAACACCAAGTTGACAAATAATTAAGATAGGTATCATCCTAAAACGATCCCACTAAAATAAACTTTATTGAATAATCACCTCAACACGTAGTGAATCTTTTAAGTCACACAGAAGTGGCAAAATCTCAAACATTCATAAACAAATTTATTTGATGAAGGACGAGAACATCTTGCTTGTACACTCTAAAAATCAAAAAAGCATTGTAGCATGAATTGGTTAAGCACACCACGATTAGTCAAACTATTAAATATCACATATAACTTAGTAGTAAAAACACATTGATTAACATAGACACTTCAAGACAGGAAATGAAACCAAATTGGATAAATTGAGGACTTCCTGGTCATTTACAATTGTTCATTTAAAACTCTTAAAGCGATAACATAACTAAACACCAAGGAGTAAACAAAATAAAAGCATTAAGAATATTTCAATTATCGTTATCGGATGTAACTTAGAAATTAAAAAAGAAGCTATCAATCGAAATGAACAAAATGAACATATATTCATAATTGGTTTGGACTTTACAGAAAATGTGTCAACAATTGTTAGAAAAAGAGACTACAAAAAATAGACCTAATAATATTCTACTCATTCCTCCGGTAGGAGTGTCCTTCCCCATAGGAAGGTCAGATGTTGTGATCTCTTTGATAGGAACCAATTGCCCCTTATAAGCATCCCTTCCCGCGTCGAACTCGTTCTTAGACAAGACCCCATATAAAAGAATTGATTGATGGACAACTTGGTTGAAACCTTCATAGTGGACGGTCAACATGTTAAGTTCGACCGTATCCAACTCAAGCTGAACTTTTTCTGAGACTGCGTCATAATGAAAACTTTTTATGCTCAAGCTCCTTGTGTCGCCCATCAACTTCTCCTTTCTTTCCAAGTCTTCACGCTTGGTCTTCGAAGAGTCTCGCTCAACCTCTACCTCTATAAGTTGATCATTCTGGACCGAGTTTGCCTCTAAGGTAGTCTTTAGTGAGCTAGCCGAATTGGCTAACTTTTGTTTCAACTTTAACAACTCGACAACTGACTCCATAGACAATTCAACAAGTAAGATTTTGGCAAAAACCAGTGCTCGACTTTGCATATCTAGGCAAGTAGATGTCGACTTTTTGGTAAAAGCCAAGTTCTTTGCACCCTTCTTGACTGGGGAGAGAGAAAAATTCATGCTCTTAAAAAACACCAAGTCATTTGTGAAAAGTTGACCACCTACATTCATGCCCGCATCCGATGTTGCGTGACAAGACCTCTTTAGAAGGTAGCAAGGAGAAGAGTGTTTTTTGGATTGCTCCTTCCTCTTGCTCTTCTTCTCAGTCAACGGTGAGGAAGCCAAATCCACAAAAAGAACTTATTTTGAAGCCCCTGCTAGATCAAAGGTTTGATGACTCTGAGCTCCTTGTTGGTCTGAGGGGTTCTCTTTTTTTGAATCTTCTTGAGACATTTTAAGAAGTTTGCGCCTTGTTGAGTCATTATGCTTGAAAATAACAAATAATTCAACAAAATTAGAACCAACTGGGAACATAATAAACAAGATAAACTCATACCCTTTAGATTTATCCATCGGTACGGGAAAAAGAAAAATCTTAATAATTTTTCTGATGGAGCCGCCTTGGAAATTGGTCCAGCTTGTCAAACATCCTTTTTTCGTTCTCTGTCACGCACGACCTCAACCAATAGTGGTACTGGATAGGATTTTGGGTTCAATAAAGAATAAACTTAAGAGTATCCTGGTCGAAAAAATGACATTGGTCGATAGACTCAATTAACACTTTGAAGAAAGCATCTTTAAAATTTTTATAAGAGGAGGCAAAGGAAGTAGCTCTTGACTGGCTTATTAAAGACAACCATTCGAGAGACTGACCATACAAGAACTAAAGAAATGAAGATAAATGTGGGGTAAGGGGTTAAGATGCAATATCTTAGCCAAAAGTCAAAATCTTGAAGTGATGTCCAATAATTAAGATGAAGTTGCATGGGCCTTACATTCAAGATACACAACATGCTCATGGTAAACTCATCAAAACGGACTCAAACATTAGAATATGTAGAAAGGCTCACGTACATAAAAAGAAATTGGTACCATGATCCTCTCAATTATGACAAACATAGTCTATTATTACATAACGCTTTAGGATCAATTCATCCTCCATAACACTCTCGACGAGCATAGACACATTTGTTGTGTATGACTCCACCATAGACGACCACCTTTAGTTAGACAAGTAACCTGAAAGCTTACTTACTTATATCCTGTCTTACGTGGAAGGTTGGTCTAGGTTATTTCTGTGGCCAACTCATTGGCCCTATTAGGTCTATCCACCCTAACCTCATGCACCTCTAAACTAGATGTTTCTCCCTCCATGTTGACCAATCTCATAAAATTCTCTGAAGAAACACTACCATCAGACTTGAAAACATTAAATAGGAGATACAGGGTTACCTTAGGGAACAAACGTCTGCACCTAACAACTACGAAACTCCTCAGACAATGGATATCGGCCAAATATCATGGTGTCACAGGAGGCACCCTTACTCCCTATTTATAAAATTCAAAAGGTGACAGATGTAGAAATGCGACCCTTCACCTCCCAACTATTGGATCTAATGGGCACGAACTCCCATAAAGAGCTTACATCAATCCTAATAACCTTTTCACCTTGTGACCTTAAGTTTGGGAGGTAAGTATATAAATAAGATTGAGTGATGTTAGGCTATAAACGACCACATAACGAATCAAAGAAAGTGACAATGTTTCTTTCAATAATTATTATCAAAAATTCATCTCTTGTGATCACTATTTTTCAAACTTTGGTTACAAGTATATTGTGTCGAAAAGTCTTCGATCGAGTACAAATTGAGTATTTCTAGACCAAAACCTATATTTTTCTTTCTAAAAGCTATCTAATCAATCTGACAATAACAATATGAAAAAATCATTTAATAACATTAAATCTATAATATTTTGACTTTTATAAAAAACATGATAAATTTAAAAAGAAAAATATGTTTTTTTATTTATTTTACTTATGTACTAGCTCTAACTTTTTGAGTACTTATTTGACCTGAGATAACTTCTTACAAATACACAACAAATACACCATCTACCGAAAAAAGACGAAAACCCCAATAGAACATTTGAATCTAAAAACCACTTTAGAACATACCAACATTGAAGACCATTTCTAGAACTAACGAAATCGGTATTCATAACTTCATCAATGATAATTCACTTCTTTTGAATTCGAGAACATGTTCATAATTTTAACATGTGTAGTCATAAACTTATTAATACATATTAAAAAAGTTATATTAACCTTGATATAAAGGTTAATATAATTTTTTATATAAATAAATTTATAAGACTACTTTACAAATTAAGTAAAATAAAACTATTTAATATATCAAAATTATATTATTTTTTAACATTTAACATTATTATAAAAGTTTTTCTCATTGCGACACGACACGACTGAAGAATTTATATATAAAATTGTACTTGAAAATGCGTACAAGTTGAAAATTGTTTGAGTTTAAGAAAAAAAAACTCATAAAGATGAGAAAATTACAAAAACTTTATGTCAATCACTCAAATTACTTATAAAGAATTCGTTTCATGTGTTAAATAGTTTAATAACCTTTTTATGATATAAATTAACACTTTATTTGATATGTGCTCATAACATGATTAAGTAATTAAGAATAAAATATATTATCATATTAATATATACCTAAATCCATTATTTGAATTTACATTTATGTGTTAATATATTTTCTCTCTATTATTATTATAACTAATTTTTCTTTCTCCATATTAAGAGTTTAAGTAAAAAATATATATTATCTTAAAATTTAAAAAAATGGTAGTCAGATCCATACTTAAAAGGGAACCGAGAGCAGTTCGTAAAGTAGGAAGTTCATTATATATAACATATATATTGTTGTTTACTATGCTATATTTTATATACGTAAATGTCTAAAAAACATTATATTGGATGCATTTAGTATTCAATACTAGACATTATTTTCTTATTTTTTTCTCAGACTTTTTTATAAGGTTGCTTTCTTTAATCTTCTACAGTTTGTTCACCCCAAAAGGTTTTCCAATATCGAAAATAATTTGCCATGTTATTTATCATATAATTTGAGATTGCAAGATTCAAAATATTTAAATCATATTTTTTTAATCAAAATATCCAAATTCGTGGAGTTTAATATTTTACGTAGAGCTATTGCAACAGTGCATATTAAATTTTCTTACGATCCCAACGTCATTGTTGAATTTTCGTATTCCCGTGTTATCTTGGAAAAAGAAAAGCACCTTTTGGCTCCAATGAACTTATTCTTTGAAAAACATGCTCCGGCTCGGTTTAACAATTCAACGGTGAATGATGTCACTTTTTGAAAAGGGTAATAATACATTACAATTTTTTATTCTATATTCTTTTTCTATTTTATTAAAAATTATATTTTTTTATTGTATTTATACTTTTTTTTTCTCTTGTATTTTCTTGGTGCTTAAAGTTACATTGAAGATATTCAATTTATTGTATCACACATTATACGCTCTCTCCATTCCTTTTATCTCTCCATTTCGAGAAAATTTTAATTATTTTCCTTTTTCTTCAAGAAATTTTCGTTTTAAAAAAAAACAATAAAAAGTGATACTTAGACTTTATTTAAATTAAAAAATAAATTTGAGTTGATTTGAAACAAAAATAAATAAAAAATTAGATTGTTTAAATTAAAGAAAAAATAGTAATATTTAAATAAAAAAATTATAAAAAGTTGTAAATAATATAATAAATTGGATAAATATTTAAATATTTTTAATATAAAATAATAAAATAATAAAATAATAAATTTATTTTTATTAATATTATTTAATAAATTATTATTATTTTAATAATAATAATAATTAATATTTTTTTATCATAAAATAATTATATTTATTTTATTATAATATAAATAAAAATAATTTATATATATATATATATATATATATATATATATATATATAAAAAAGAATCCCTACATTCCTCAAATCCTCACATGTGATAATAGAAACTAAACACAGAAAGTAAACAACAATATTTTACAATATTAAATTAATATTTTATTTAAGATTTTGAGTTTTCCCTACATTTCTTTAATAATTATCTGTCTACTATAATCGTCGTACAAAACAAATAGGACATTAAGATGAAGCTTCTTGAAAGTCCGTGAAATACATCATTGTGAATAATGAGTTTTAATAAAATAAAATATGAACAAGACAGTGAGGATAATTTTTTGTTTTTCACTTAACAAGTTTCACTTATTATGTTGGTCTACAAAGAACCAACCTAATAAGAAAAAATTTAACCGATTAACTATTTAATAATTAATATCTTTTTATAATATCTAAATCTATATCGGTTAAAAAATCATATTTAATCGAAATAGAAAATTAATAAATTCTAAATTATTGACTACCTAACATTCATCTTTACCTGCATTTGTACTTTTTCTAAAATATCAACGTTTGGCATATTTTTCTATGTTATTGGGTAGGTAATGCATGTGTGGGAGAGCGTTTTCAAGGTTCATCATATGCTTGGTTTTGCCTCACATAGCGTACCATATACCTAAAAACAGCAAATGTTTGGTTTTGGTCGTTCAAACACCAATTAAAATAATTTAATAATGTTTTATATTTTACTTAATTGATTTTGAGTTAAAACAATTTTAGATTGTTTTTATTGTAAATAAAAACTTATAGTTCCAATTTAACTTGATATAAATATTCAAACATAATCACATAGTTTATAATCGATCTTAATCATAATAATTTTGCAAAATGAAATTTATTAAGAGTAATTCAAAGTGGTATTTGAACACGAGTGTTTATTAAAGTGACGTGAAAAAACAGACTATTATTGTCTCAAATTTTACGAGCAAATCCCCAATAGATAGGGATGGCAACGGTGAGTAGCAATTTACTCTTTCCTCCTATCACAGTCTGAAAAAGTTCTTCTAGCTATTTTGTTAAATTCGAAAATTTCATTAATATTCACTCATTACTCAATTGGATGTTTATCTAAAAAATATCTATAAATTTTTTATATTTGAAATAATTAATGTCTTTTTCATTAATAAATTTACTTTAATTATTTGATTTAAAAGAATATAATTAAAAACATTAATAATGAATAATCAAGTAGATATCATGTCGATTTTCATCAAATATATTAGTTTAATATTTATTATAAATCTTATTCATGAATTTTTACATTGTTCTTATTCATATATTCCAATTTTTCCCAGCATCTTTTTATAATCTACACTATACACAGTCGTCTGGAAAACGATGGAAGACTCAATAGACGCTATATTTGAATTACTCTATAGCCAATTTTGCTTTATCAAAGATGACTAGGATCATGTGTGGTCATATCTGAATGTCACATATGATCAAACTTATTTATTATTTATTTTTCTTGTCTGCAAATTTGATTATCCAAAATCTTTCAGATGGGACTTTCACATGGAGACACTAATTAAAACTCCTACGAACTATACAAGTGTACTTAATTATTAAACATTTGTTATTAGATTATCTTCATAATATATATATATATATAGACACAAATTACAATGAAAAAATCCATCATGTCTAATTATTTTACATGTCTTGTCTGCTCAAGCATTGAATAAGGCTATGATTGTATATACTTTGACCACCTTTGTCTGTCTTTACCTCTTGAATGTTTTCTACTGTGTGATTTTTTTTATTGATTTTTTTTTGAAACCAGGATAATATTAATATAACAAGTACAAATAAATCACATGCAATAATGTAATTAAAGTGTTGAGTTTTATTGGTATAACTTTTCTCAAGTTAAAAACATCTTTAATATAATTATTATTAAACCGAGCAAATTCATTCTACTAGATAGTTTACGGAGACTGTACAAAATATTTTACACCAACAATGCATATATTTTTTTTTCTTTGAAAAAATTATGAAGCTAATTTATGCACTAAACTTTAAAACAATTATTATTTAAGTCAGCTAACTTCTTTTAAATACATAATATAATTAGGTAACAACGTAGTTTTTGTTATATTTTGAATTATAAAATGGGAGCAACATTTTACAGTGTTGTTGATAAAGTAGAAACACAGGAAAAAAGAAAATGAAAAATATAAAATAATAAAATATCAATTATTTAATTGAACAGAAGTCCGAAAATATGTTTTAAAAACATATGCGGATCTTTAAATAAATCACCCAATCGTATCTTTCTTGTAAGCAACTGTCATATTTTATTTACAATAAATGAATAATTACACTACGATATTAAAAAATATATAATGGAATAAAGAAAAAACTAACTCACTGGTAACAGAAGAAACTCTGATTAATTTTAAAAAAATATATAAGTTTTTTATTACAACATAATTTTAATATATGTGTGTGTGAAAGGGTAGTGAGGGAAGAAGGGGATAGAGAGGGAGTAGGAGTGGTGACCACACAGAGGAGAAGAAGAAGATGGAAGGAAGAGAGTAGAAAAGAAAAAATGGTTGGCCACACTACCACGTGGGTCCCACCGCACATTCAATTCTCTGCCTTCATTTCCCCATTCTCTCACCTGAACCACCTTATACCCTTCTTCCTCTGCCTCTTCTTCACCCTCTCTTTGTTCCACTGGTCCCATCAATGTTGTAAGCTCCTTTCTCTGCCTCTTCTTCCCCTCACTCATTTCCCTCATTCAACCACACATCAACACCTGTCACTCCTTCACCACTCCCATGACGCAGTCCCAATCCACCGCCGCCACTTCTCCTCCCTCGCGCGTCCTCCTCATCTCCGCCGGCGCCAGCCACTCCGTCGCTCTTCTCTGTAATCTCCTTTTCCCTCATTTGTCAATTCATTACACTGTAAAATTAATTTATGACTGGGTCAATGGGATGATGAGATGAAATCGAATTAAATGAAATCCTAGTTCAGTTGTTTTGTTTTTTTCTTTTTTTCTTTTTTTTGACTTTGAGTTGATTTGATCCTGTGCAGCTGGGAGTGTTGTGTGCTCGTGGGGTCGCGGAGAGGATGGACAGTTAGGGCATGGTGACACCGATGATAGACCTTTACCTACACAGCTCAGTGCATTGGATGCTCAGCAAATAGATTCCATTGCCTGCGGAGCTGATCACACCCTTGCCTACTCCGAGTCACGGAATGAACTCTATAGTTGGGGATGGTCTGCAATTCATCCTTGTCACTCACCGATGCTCTTTTTGTTGCTTCTCTGTTGTTTCCTATTATGGGATCAAGCTTGTTTATTTGTGGATCCTTTGGTGTGGTGTTAGTTTCAGCTTCAAATGGTGTTACCTAACCTGTGAATTTGTCTTTAATAGTTACTATAAGAGTAAAATGTCGGTTTACTCGGTTCTTTCTTTCTTTCAAGACTTTTATATTAAGTTTTGTGGGTAGTACTGTTTGTCATAAAGTTAATCTTTTGAAAGAGATGGATATTATTTTAGGATTAAATTAATGTCTGTTGTCTTTCTTTATCTTACCTCTGCATTTGTGAGTTGTTCTTTCTCAGTACAAGGGGATGGCACGTTTTTTATTTTTTTGGGTTAGTTTATTACTAAAGGACAATTTTGCTAAGTGTAGGCAGTCTCTTTATAAATTTCTACGAGAAGTGGATTCAAGTTTACTTGCTGTTAGTGACCCTTATATTTATGTAATTTTTTTGTTCTCATACATAATAGTGTTTTGTATATCGTTGTCTTTTGCTATTCTTAAATTCTCAAGAAGATCACGTTTTGGTTTTTGTAGGGGTGATTTTGGAAGGTTGGGGCATGGTAATTCTAGTGATTTGCTCATTCCTCAGCCTATTGTAGCATTACAAGGTCTAAGGATAAAGCAAATTGCCTGTGGCGATAGCCATTGTCTGGCAGTTACCATGGAAGGCGAGGTTCAGAGGTTTGTTTTTCTCGACCAAAATTTTAGCATTCTCTCTGTTCTCACATTTTTTTTATTCATATACTAATTACTGTTCCTGGTTGTGTATGTTGAATGCAGTTTTGTAATGCACGCTGATTCGTAGGCCTGATAGTTTTAATTTTATTCTTTTTGTCTTCTCGGTTCACTGAAAGAATAGTCTAATAGAATATTTGATACCGGAACAGAAATTTTTTTAACGAAGTTACTTTCATAAGCTCTTCCAAATGCTCACACAAGTGTTTATGTGAGATAAGATAAGTCTTAATAAACTGTAAATAACCTCTCCCAAACAAACCTCGATCTGCTAACTTGAACATGGTACAGTTATCTGGTTTTAGTACTCAAGGTTGAATTCTCACTTGTTACTACCTGCTACACTCATTGTTTAATTCACATTCCTTTTTGAAAAGTACAAATACCTATAGAAATCCTTATTTTATTCTGTGAGGCTGATGGCCAGTGTTTTTTTTTTTTCAAACTAAACCTTGATGTGCTAGCCATCAGTCATCTGGTTCATCAAAAATTTGGTTGTTTTATTATCACTTCCTTTATAACCCTTGTGTGTTATTTTTTTCCCTCTTATTGAAGTTGGGGGAGGAATCAAAATGGTCAACTTGGACTTGGCACCACAGAAGATTCTCTTGTACCACAAAAGATTCAAACATTTCAGGTACCTATTTCAAAGACATTCATCAAGGTTATATGTGATAAATAAAAATCTATGAACAAGTTATTAAGAATCAATACACAATGATAAGTTACTTCTACCATATATTTAATTACTTCTCATCTAACCTCTTTTTGAATAAATTTAAAATGGATGCAGTCTCTCTACATTAGACGGGACTCAGGACAGAAGAATAAAGAAAGCCAGGAAGCAAGAGAAAATAATTAGACTAGTTAGATGGAATAAGACAAATAAATCTAAATCTGTTAAGTGGTTCAGACTTGAGAGTAATAAGAGCAGGGGCCTTAGCTTAAACGGGGGAAAGGGAAGAAGAGAGGGCTAGTGTTTTGCAAGCCATTTGTTGAACGGGTAAAGACTTGGAAGGAAAACTCTCCTTTTTTCCGCTTGTCATTCAACTACGTTCTCAATAACTCTACTCTTTCTTTTTTCTCCCTATTTCTCAGCTCTCTTTCTTGTTCATCTATAACACTCCACCCTGAAAATATATATCAGCCCTTCCAGGACTTAGACTGCCAAAAGCTTCCTCCCAAGTGTCTCTTACCTTTCTCTCCCTCACCCCCTCTTTATAACATTTCCCCTCTCACAATTATGCAGAATCATATTCTCAATTCATCATGTGCCAGGTACCCTTCATAGTACGATCCACATTCTTTCCACTAACCAATTTCCCACTGTATCATTTAATTCAAATCCTTAATGTTTTTCATTGCTCCTGTTGACTTTGTTGCTCCATTCTCTTCCTTCAACTTCATAGGTTGAATAGTAGCAGTTTTGATGTTTGCTTCTACCACTTCACTAGCGTTGTTCTTTTTCATTTGGTAATGAATCTTGACACTAAATGGTAGGTAATATCAATCAATCTTCTAATTCCGATCATCTGAAAGAACATCAACAGTTTTTCAGTTCAAAATTATCCCCTACCTTAAACAAATGGAAGGGAAAAACAGTTAGATCAACAACAAAACAAAAGCAGTACTCTCGCCATGAAATTAATACTAAGATATTATTTATTTATTTATTAAACATTGCTAGTTATAAGGCATCAAAGAATTATCCCATTAAGTATTGGGCTCATGTAATTGTTTATATTGTAGGAAGTACCTATCAAAATGGTTGCTGCAGGTGCAGAACACAGTGTAGCTATTACTGAAAATGGAGAACTGTATGGATGGGGTTGGGGCCGATATGGAAATTTGGGGTTGGGAGATAGAAATGACCGCTGGATTCCTGAGAAAGTTTCTTGTATTGATGTATGTCCTCAATCTATTATCATCTTACCTTTCCTTATTAGACTGTGATTATATATGGAATGCCTGTGATTTGATACTGTTTGATTTCTGAAAAGTCTTCTTTCTGTTTAATAGAAGCAGCGGCATATCTAGGTGTTGATTTTTTGTGTGATTTGTCTAGATAATATTGTAAAGATTCATGTACAATTGGTGTACATGCTTACTAATGGATGGAGAAGTTATGTTTTTTACTTCTTTTGCCCAATTCTATCTTGTTTACATTACAGTGTGACAAGATGGTCATGGTTGCTTGTGGTTGGCGGCATACAATATCTGTTTCATCTTCTGGTGGCTTATACACATATGGGTGGAGCAAATATGGCCAGCTAGGTCATGGAAATTTTGAGGATTCTCTTGTGCCTCACAAGCTTCAAGCCCTGAGTGACGAGTTAATCTGTGAAGTAAGTCCTTTAATTTTGTTCTGAGTTGGTGTTTTCGTAGAAATTTCTTGTAGTATTTGGATGCATTGGCACATCGCTTTGCTCTGTTATTTTAGTCGGTTGTATCTTCCTCCTGTCCCATTTTGAATGTTGATTTTTCTCTGGTAGAGAAGGGTTGGAAATACTTCTCATGTATGGCCGCCTTTACTTAAAACAAGAAAAAATTGGTCTAACAGAATCTTGTCCTCCCCTGAAACCTTGCACACTGCGTGCAATCGGATGTTTGTTTTGTTTGTCTCTTGACTTGGCTTGGACTTTCTTCAGGTATCAGGTGGTTGGAGGCATAGTATGGCACTTACATCTACTGGACTACTCTATGGATGGGGTTGGAATAAGGTTTGCTGTAAATTTTTATTCTCCTGTTCATATGACAGTATTATAACAATGAATACTTGTTGATTTATGAACATAACAGAGGATACATCAGGTGTCTGCTAAAAGAATGTACATTTATGTGTGCAGAGAACTAAATATTCTACTTTATATAAAAAAAATTGTATAAGGCTTTACTCTCTTTCTGCACAATAACAAGTCTTTTATTATTGACGTGCTTGGAAAATTGTCACCTATTTTTCCTTCAATTGTAGTTTGGACAGGTTGGAGTCGGTGACAATGTTGATCGCTGCTCTCCTGTACAAGTGAAGTTCCCCCATGATCAGGTACTTGAAACTGTATTCTTCCCTTTCTTTGATTTGGAAAGTTTCAAGTTTGCATCTTACAGTCAATGTCTTTAAACAATCCACTGACTATTATTTTTCTGTTTCTCCACACTTTTTGTTTGACGTGGCAGAAAATAGTTCAGATCTCATGTGGGTGGAGGCACACAATTGCTGTAACTGATAAGAACAATGTATATTCTTGGGGAAGAGGCACAAATGGCCAACTTGGGCACGGGGATACCATTGACCGGTAAATTGCATGTACAACCTGAATAAATTTGTTAGGACTTTCAGGCATGCATTCATCTTTCCCTGAATTGTCTTCTCTTCATATGTTTGCTGAAGGCACATACGAGATATTCTTTGATCATAAAAGTATGTTTGATAGGAGAAACAATTTGTTTTGTTGGTAGTGTTAAGTTAGTTTTGGGGTTATGCCTGCACTGAGGTTTGAACCTCTGATATGCAAATCACCCAACTTATTACCAGCTGACTCTAAGTAGCTTGTCAATTGTCCTAACTAATTGCTTCAAACAAGACCTTTAATCTGAAGCAAATTAGTTATTTTGATGAAACTTTTAAAGTACTTTATAGATTAACTGGAAGTAAAATCTGATATCATCATATTTGTAATGGCTGCTCTTTTAATCTTTTAGATTTTGGATCGATGATCTTGGTTCTGAAATTATTACGATTGACATATTGGGTGTGTAATGACACCTGTGAAGTGGATGGTTTAATTCTGTCCGAGGTTGGGAAAGGAAAAACTAGCTTGTATAATGTAGCTGTACAGGGTATATTTATTAACTATTAGAATAGAGCTTCATATTACTTACATTCGTTGCACAATCTTGGTGCCTCTTCATCTTATATCAAATTATTTGTTTTTAATCATGGACATTTGAATATGGCTTTGTGTGTCTTTAATTTACCCTCGAAAAAGAAGTTAGTTTTGGTGGCAATTATGACCATATTCATCCAAGAATAAAAAGTTATATAGCTAATCTAATTTATTAATAGTAAACTTAATTTTGGGTTATTTGTGCATTTGATTACATGTCTTGATATGATTTTGGTTTTTCAGGAATTCTCCAAAGATTATTGAAGCTTTGAGTGTGGATGGATCTTCTGGGCAGCAAATAGAATCCTCAAACACCGATCTATTGTCAGGTACTTTGTTCTGCTCATTACTCAACAGTAATATTGTTCCTTTGTTTTCAGCCATTACCGATGATACCATTTGGTAGTATAATTTGGACTCATATTTTATTTTTAATTATTTTTAATACAATCTGGCATCATGATAGCTCTGTTGTTACTCCTTAAACAGGGAAAAGCGGTGTCTCCTTATCTGAGAGATATGCAGTTGTTCCAGATGAAACTGTAAGTTTCACGTTTCAGCATACATTAGGTTAAAGGCGACATTTATAAGTTACAAGTATTATTTCTATGGATATTTGCTCACGATTTAGGAAAGCTAGAAAGAAAATGGTCATTTCAACCTGTTAGGACTACGAGAAATACAGGAGTGAACTTGGTCCTTTTGACTTGGTATGAGGAGCAAATGTTGCATTAGCAGTGTATAGACGTACATCTAATCAAATGAAAAACCCATTAAAATAATAGTCTGTTGAAAGATGTTAGATTTAATTTAGTATTATCTTAAACTTTCTGATTGGTTGTGTCTATAAGCACTTAGTTCACGCAGAAATTGGTTTCGAATGAGAGCTATGCATTTGAAGATTAGAAAAGCTTATTATGTGACCAACATGTATGATTTGGCAGGTCTCAGGACAGACTGCTAGTTCGAGCAGTGGAGATAGGCTTGATATCAGTGTCCCTGAAAGTGATGTCAAACGGATCCGAGTTTGATGTGCCAAATTTCCATTATGCGAAAGTCATGCACACTATCGATGTCTCTGCCTCATCAGTTCACTGGAGCCACTCAGATACCACTAGTAATTTGGCTTTCAACATAGTAATTGTAAATTGTAGTCATATGAGAAATAACAGCAACATATTCTTTAGTACACTTATTTTAGCATGCTCTTCACTCTTGGCTAAAATTTGTTAGAGACTGACTTACGAGTGATACTTGGTATTAAAAATGGAGACCCCATGTTATTTTGTGAGTCCTAACAAATTTCAGTTAATATATTAGTGTCACAACAAGTATATTAAAAAATATGTTGCAAACATTCACGAAAGAGATAGTATGAGAAATGATCTCTTTATTCTATGAATTTGTCAACATATATACATTTAGTGTATCGTAATTTAAATTTTTAATTTGAAGATGATTTATGATGCTACGATTTTACTTGTTAACTTTAATAAAAGTCTGAACTGTCTGTTATTCTAATGTTAATAAATGGCCCAACATCAAGCTATGCAGAAAAGTGGAAATCGTGCATATAGGGGAAAGTAGCAATGCAATAACACACAAAACACTTACTACGTAGTTTGTGAACTTCTATGTATGATGGGCATGTTCGGAGAAGTTTATTAAGAAACCAAACAGTAGAATAATAATAAAATTATAATTTAAAATTAATTTATACGTAAACTAATTTGTGATTTTCATTAAATTTTTTAATTGCTGTAACCACGTTTTAGACATGTTTTTAGAAATTCTTTTTTTATAAATAGTTTTTTATTTAATGACTATTCTTTTTAACGTAAATTTATTATTTATTTTGTAAATTTTAAAATAAATATATTAATTTTGATTTTAATTTATTAATTTGTTATTGTGGCTGAATTGGAATACCAATTTCAGATTGGATATTGTCATCATCATTATTGTAATTATCTTTATCTTTGTTGCATTCAGTTCTATGATGGAAAAACATGTGTGTCTATAACAATGCATAAATGATATGAATTGTTTGTTGAAGGTGGTGTTATTGTAATGTGGTTGAAAACAAGATGTGATTGCAATGAAAAATATTATGTGTTTGGAAGATATTAATATAAAGATTGTGCATAGGTGTAATGATGAAGACAATGATCCAAGTAGGAGAACATTCAAGATGAGTGAAGACCAATATGTTGTTGTGGAAGCTAGTGAGTGTTGAAAGAAGATGGAACATCATAAAAAGGTTATCATTGAGGTGGTACTATCTCTAGACATGTCATATTATTGAAAAAAAAATGTTAATTGAATTTAACTTAAAAATATAATTAAATGTGTTTGAAATTAAACTGACATATGCTAGTTGGTTGTTAATGTGATATTTATTAGATACTTTCTTAGATGTATCATTTTCTATATATGTGTGGTATCTAACAAATTATCATTTATGTATATTTTTTGAATTAGACAATTGTGTTGATTATTACATAATACTATTCATTTCTAATGATATTGTGATTAATATTTATCTATTTTTTTTTGTATGTTTTCTTTGTAAAATTAAATAAACCAATAAGAATAGATTAATGAAGATCAAACTGTTGTACCAGAAAATCAGTCTGATAAAAACTTTATCCTAGTAAAACATAGTAGAGGAACAATCACCCCTATCTATAAGAGAAATCTCAACATTTATTAACTACTAAAGTCATGATGAAGTGCATGACTTTAAAAAAATTAAAAACTATCATTCCTTTAACATAAAAAAATTAAAATAAATTAAAATTATGCACCAAAACAAAATTTAGAAAAGAATAAAAATAATGTAAGTATTATTTATTTATTTTAAGATCATCCATTTACATTAAAAGTTTAAATTTATCTACTCCAATAAATTCATGAAAAAATTGCACCTATTTAAAAAATATGTTTAGAAGAAACAAATATGTCATGTACTAGTTTGTAAAAGAGTATTCGATATGTTGACACCGTCATGACACCGTCACATGTCATGACATCCAAATGACAACTACACATGACGATAAAGTGAAAAAAAAAAAACACATAGAAAGTGAGTGTAGTCCAGCATGATAGAAAGTATTTGCAATCAATTTAGGGTTGTAAATTTGAGCTTTAGGATTGTAAACTTGAGGTTCATTCACTACTGTCACTGGACCTCTCTCACAGAGCAAGTGTTGTTTCTTGTCTTCTGTCGCAACTTCATTTCCCTCACATAACAAGTATCATTTCTCGTGTAGCGCCGCGACACCCTCTCTCTCAGAGCAACTACTATTTTTGTTACCCCGACTCCGTCTCCCTCTCTAAGTGGGGTTTTTGTAAACTGTCCTCGTTGTCATCTTTGCGTTTCCTTGATCAACTCAGTTGGTAGTGGTGACGACAATACTCTTTATAAACCTTCATCTATTAGAGACCACATTTTCTTTAATTAATTAAAAAAATCCTAAATATCATTATTAATGTTGTCTTTCTATTTACCAAACTGGTGCACAATTGAAGTATTTGGATCTTGTAGAGTTCTTAAATCTTGAAACCCTATAACTTCGAAAATGTATACAACTTACTACTTTGAATTTGAAAAAAAGCAAAATCCTAAAAAAATTATCCATTACCATATTAGGCCTGAATTGTCTTGAATATAAATGTTTCTGATTATATAATAATGAGTTATTTTTTAATTAGAAAATGTAAGTTGGTTGTGGCTGAATTAAAATGAGGGTGAGAGTGATTGAAAATAGGATTTGAGTTTCGAAATTGGAACACTTTTTTTAATACACGAAAACACTCATTGTCCAATCGCCAAAATGTAAAATTCAATCGCCAAAATGTAAAATTCAAATATTTTAATTCATGACCAAAATATCATTTTTATCTTCTAGGCATATCATCAAGTGTTAACATGTCACGATTGGCGTAAAACTCCCCAACTCTCCAAGTATTCTTTTCCTTTGTAATAATACATTTTGAAACACAATTAATCATAAAAGTTAGTAATTTTTTATTGAGCTAAAAGGATAAACATAAAAACACACATAATAAGACATACTTTCTCCCTTCCAATTTTTTTATCAAGCCCTACAACCAATTTGTGATGCTAAGATCAATGTAGAAGAGTTCAATTTTTAAAAAATTGACAGAAATAATATAAAATTTGAAATCCGAAGAACTAGTCATGCTTTTTTTCCCACTGAAAAACAGGAGAAATTTTATAAGGACAAGCCCAGACAAGAATCCATTAGATAGCACGATTCGATCCCAAAATAGCACGAAACAGAATTTGAGGAATCCTCTGATGCAAATTCTTTAACACAGTGGGAAAAGCAGAAGAAACGAAGAGACAAATAAAAAAGAAGAAGACCCAACTAAACCAGTACTAAGCAACAAGAAGCAGAAGAAGAAAGGAAAATATATAAATAAAAAATAATTTTAAAAAAAGAGCGTTAAAGTGAAACGCAGGTTAGTTTGTCCCATTCTTTGTATCCTCTGTGACGTTCTCTCTTCACCGTACTCTCCCGCGGATACACCGTACGCGGAGGATACCGTCGCACACCAGATCTCTCTATCTCGCTCTCTCGATCGATCGACATGAACGATTTCGATGGTCTCTTAACCACCGAATTCGGGTTCAAACCGCAAGGAAAATCGGCGCCAATGGCAGCATCTAAAGCTTCTTCATACAATTCATCTTCTCTCAACTTCGATTTAGGTTCCCGATCCGCTCGAGCTTCCAATTCCTTCGCTGGCGGCGACTCCGTCAACGCCGCTTCCTTCGACGATCTCTTCGGCGGCGGTGGCAAGCCGGAGGCGTCCTATGACTTCGACTCCGTGTTTCGCGGCTCCGCCGATTTCCGCTCCAAGTCCGTTAACCTGCCGGTGCATGACAAACCGGTCTACGACAAACCGATGTATGACGACGACGATATTTTTGACGGCGTTCCCGGCCTCAAGAGCTCCTCCAAGTTCTCCTACGGCGACGTTTTCGCTCCGGCCGCGTTTGATGATCTTCTCGGCGGGTTAGGTGAGTCGAAGCCTTCGGAGAAAGGAGAGAGAGGTGTCGCGGATTTTGATGACTTGATCCCTGGATTCGGGAGCAGCAAGGCTTCCACTGATAGGTATGCTACGTGTCTGTTATTGAATCTATTTAATGTGAGGCAGCGAATTTTGTGTAGTAAGAATTGAGGTTTGTTTATTGATCTTTGGAACAATCTATTTGTGTGCTGAAAGGGCGTGAAGAACTGAGATTGTGACGGTAATATAATTGATAAGAGAAAGAAGTTTTTGTCAACTATATAATTATGGACCACTGAAATAAAATACTAGAAAAAACTATTCGGAAGGAGTTTCAATTGAATTCAAGTTCTTCTACCTTGTATAGTTGAATGTAACATGCAGACGGGTTTAAACAGTTTTTTTTTTTTTTTTTTTTTTGCAAAATATTGGTTCTTGGCTAGCTCCATTAGTGAATTAAGTCATCGCATTGAACTATTCCATAACTTACAGATCACACCCTTAAGTATAAAAGTTCACTGCCCGTGATTATTCTGAATATGTCAGAAAAAGAATTATTTGCCTGCTGGTCATTATTGCAAATGAACTTAAACTCGTAGTTCACAAGTCTACTTATGTACTAATAGGAACGTATACTGCTGTCAATTCTTTTTGACTGCCTGAAATAGATCTTGATTGTTGGAGCGTGAAGTAGATATTCTGAAGTATGCCTAGATTACAGAACTGATTTGGAGGGAAAGGGTTTTTTTTGCTGATTATGTATTTTTCTTCTATGTTTGCGCAGACTATCTGTTTGATAATGAGGATTCAGATATATAGTTTCTAGGAGCTGCGATTGTAGGTTGTGCATTAGTCCTCTTAACTGCAATTTGTATGCCTTTTGTATTTTGAAATATTAGACTGAGGTTATTGTTTGAATGGTGTCAACTTTTTGCGGTAATCTATGAAGTTGACATTTAAGTGTGCATGACATAGTTTGAGAGGTAAGGTGTACTTAGTTATACTTACTGATTTTATTAATTAAAGTAGACACTTGAATGAAGCTCAAAAGTTAGTTTGGAAAAGGTAGGAGATGTTCCAATGAACTTATTTTAGGAGAACCAAATACTTAAATACTTAACCTAGCATCCATACTAGATGGTGGGACTTAGGCATCCCATAATATCCAAATCTCTATTAGAACCCTTACACTCTGGGAGGATTAAGTTTTGTTAGGACATAAGAAGGAAACCAGAGACTGATTTTATTGATTGAAAGGATTGAACAGAATCTGAGAACAAAAATACACCAAACCACCTCAAATGATTATGTTATTCTTTTTATCAGCATAACCAGTGTCTCCTCATTACTCGTGTACGGCTATTTCGCTTCCTGTCCTTTATTGTGACTAACATCCATTTTAACATTTTCAATTTTGCTAATCTCACTATTCAATGTTAGACTATAGATAGCCGAACATATAGCAGTATAACAAGACTATGAGCTTGGTTGGTTCTTTGCAATCATAGTTAACCCTCAATGTCTTTGCCCATTTTAACCATCTTTGCTGTTTCTTATCTGTGACATCTTCTGTAAGTTCTCCATCATTTTGTAATATTGAACCCAAATATTTAAACTTAAAACACGTGGTTTGAGATTTTCTCCCATTTATACTTCCAAGTCATTTTCTCTCTATTTTGCTAAAATTGCAATCATACTCTGTCTTACTATTACTTAGTGACAGCCCTTTGTTTCTGAAGTGAAGTCTATCTGGAAAGCTCAATTTTGAGAGTTAACTGCTTTCCTCTAGCCATTATTTCACTAATTATAATATAATCCTATCTAATTAGGGAACCAAAGCATGATAAGATAAAGAAATATGGTAACTATTCTAGAAGATAATCTATAGTTATTCTGAGATATGGTAAAATATTTCCATATATTCTTTAACAATCCTAACTGTCGTAAGTAACTGCCCCTTCCACTCACTCCTAAAAGGCTCAGTTTTCTTTTTTTTATTTCTCAAGGGTGACCATTTCAGTTGTAAATTTGGATATCTGGTAATAAGTTTCCTTGGCTGTGCATTTTTATCTTGGAAGTTGATCCTTCATTTTATCTGGTTCATGAGGGGATCAGGTCTAATGAACAGTGAGGATAGATCTTATGAATTTGTTGTTGCTTGCCTAGCATCTCGTTTGGAGAAACAGAGGTAGGGATGAGAATAATAGAAGGGAAGGGACAATACCATCCCTTATCTTTGCATATCCTTGATGCATTGTAATCGTTTTTGCATATTGTTTTATTCACAGGACCGTTCCTAATATTGATTTGTCATCACAACCTACTATCAATTCTTCTAAAACAGCTTCCGGTGAAACAGATGACCCTTTCAAAGTGTTTGAACCAACTTCAGCCCCAATGGATTCATCCTCAAAATACTTTACAGACCCATTGGAAGAAATTAGTAGATTTAGTAGTTCTAGGAGCACAAAAAATGAGAGTTTGTCAAATTCTAATGGTGAAGTATATGATGATCTTGATACCTTTGGTGGAAATTCTGTGCCTGCGTTCTCAGCAGAGAGAAATAGCATGAAGGGTAGCAGCTCCCCAAATACAACCAGTGATAAAGAATCAAATGGCGAATCATCTGTGAGGAGTCCTGAGAGACAAACACAAAACAAGATTCCTGTGGATCATGATCAGGAATTTCATCCAGCTGCATTTGACATTCCTACATATTCATCCAATTCTTACAAACCATTTGGCCAAAGGTCTACTTCCCCTTCACATGATAATGATGGTTTTAAACAGGCTAGTACCCAGGCAGAAATGTCTCCAAAATATGAACAGATGTTTGAATCAAATGATGATATATGGCTGACGGTATCAGAGATTCCTCTTTTCACTCAGCCAACTGCTGCTCCACCACCTTCAAGACCTCCTCCTCCTCAACCAGTACATATCCCCAAGTCAGGAGCAGGTTCATCTTCTTCTGCCAATGTCAGAAAGAAGGATAGTGAATTTTCTTCTTTTCCAAGTTCCACTCAATTTTCTCAGGGTCCTAAATCTGCTCCTGCTGCAGCCAAATTATCTTCTGCATCTCAGTTTGATGAACTTGAAGATTTTTCCATGGGCAGGAGTCTTGGTAATGACAATGAACATGGAAATGGTCTTGCTGATAAAGAATTAGAGATGAACTCAGCTGCTGCAGCTATGAAAGTGGCTATGGATAAAGCTGAAGCTAAATTTAGGCACGCAAAGGAATTTAGGGAGAGGGAGAATACAAAAGCCGTTAAAAGCAAGGAACCTGTGCAATTGGCAAAGGATGGCAGAGCTTTGTCAGATGATGGAGGAAAACAGGAAAGGTTAGATCATGAACGGCATCAAAAGGAGAAGGAAGAAAGAGAGCAAAGAAAACGTGAGAAGGAAATGGAAGAGAAAGAAAGAGAGCGACAGAGACTTGAGAGAGAAAGAGAAATGGCTAGACAGGCTGTAGAAAGAGCTACTAGAGAAGCGCGTGAAAGAGCAGCTGTTGAAGCTCGCCAAAGAGCTGAGAGGGCTGCTGTTGAGAAAGCTAATGCAGAAGCTAGAAAGCGTGCTGAAAGGGCTGCAGTTCAGAGGGCGCAAGCAGAAGCCCGTGAAAGGGCTGCTGCTGAGGCAAAGGAAAGGGCTGAAAGGGCTGCTTCTGAGGCAAAGGAAAGGGCTGAAAAGGCTGCTGCAGAGGCAAAAGAGAGGGAAGTGCGGGAAAGAGCTTCATCTGCAAGAGCTGAATCTGAAGCAAGAGCTAAACAAGAGCGCGCTGCTGTCGAAAGGGCTGCTGCAGAGGCTCGAGAAAGAGCTGCTGCACAGGCTCGAGAAAGAGCTGCTGCTGTGAGGATGAACCAACAACAAAGTGACAATGATCTTGAATCATTCTTCAGCACAGGTGCACGAGCTAACAGTGCTCCCAGGCCTCCTAGGTCCAGCGCTTCAGTGAGTACCTATTTATGTTAAACATCTTTTATACTAATATGTAGTGCCAGTTCTTGGCTTTGGTATTCTGTCTTTTTATATCATAGAAAATTTATCCTCAAAGTCAGATGTTTTGTTGACTGGTTTGTTATTTTTTGTTCTTGTCCTTTCCATTTTAAATAAAGAACTATATAAAAGTGACAAGTATTAAAAGATTTCCGTGTTGTAAATAATAACACATAGTGGACTGACATGTATTATCATGTTAATCCTAGCATAGTACTATTTTATTTTTTTAACTAATCTTTGCTTTCAGGACCCTGTATTTGATGCCCAATTTCAGTCAGATGTAACCCGGAAATCTTCAGGTGTGTCTTCAAGCATGAAGAAAGCATCGTCATCCACAAATATTGTTGATGATCTTTCCTCAATTTTTGGAGGTTGGCTTATGAGTGAATATATATTCAAAATTCATTGGAAATTTTGGGTCTCTGTACTTATTACGGAAGCTCTTTTTGTCTCTTTTTTCTATGGTTTGAAGCTGCTCCATCATCATCTGGAGCGTTTCAGGAAGTTGAAGGGGAAAGTGAAGAAAGACGAAAAGCCAGGTTGGAACGCCAGCAGAGGGCTCAGGAGCGTGCGGTATATGTCTTACTGTATTTTCTTCCTTGAATTGATTTCTTTTTCATTTCTGTGAAAGAATTGGTGACCAATGTTCTATTTTCAAATCAACTTGACATTGAATTTATAGGGAAGCATGTACATTCCTGAGAAATATTTTTAGTTCTTTGTTGCCACTGATCATTACCATTTTACGCTAGGCTAAAGCATTGGCTGAGAAGAATCAACGGGACCTACAGACTCAAAGAGATCAAGCTGAGAAACATGTAAATAGTTTCTTTTGTTGTCTTCCTTTGAGAAACACTTGCATTGCACTCACTGCTCATTCACAATATATATCCATTCACCCTTGTTGGCCTCTTTAATATCAGTGATGCACAATACAAGGGTCAATTGATTATCCAACTTTCTGATTTCTTATTAAATTGTGTTATCTTGTTTGTCTGTTTCTAGTTTACATTAAAGCTAACAGCTTGTTTGGTCTTTTTTTCCCTTTAAAAATTACCATAAATCTATGCATCTTCTTTTCCATCCAAAACTTGTTTTATCAATTGGGAGAATTGAGATGGGATACCTTCTCTTTTTCTCGCCTTTATATAATTTAACACACAATGAAGCTGATCTTTTTATGTAGGTGACACTGGTTAGTTGGATTTTACTTCTTTGTTAATTTTGCAGAGTTTTTATAGTTATATGTTTGTATATTTATTATCTAATCTTATCTCTACATTGATTTCAGAGGGTTGCTGAAACATTGGATTTTGAAATTAAGCGCTGGGCTGCAGGAAAAGAGGGGAACTTGCGTGCTTTGCTTTCCACCTTACAATATGTATATACTTTCTACACGCACCTTGGGAAAATCTCTGAATTTCTCTCTTCCTTATCTATATGAACATCTAGAAGTTTGGTTGTTTATGCTATCACTTCTTTATTTATTATATTAACGCATGAGCTCAACTTTTAAGATATGGCATGCTGGGTCTCATCTGATTCAATATACCTCCTAGGGTTGGAAGTGTGGTGGGTATTTGGTAACAGAGTATTCTCAGAAAATATTTTTTAAGAAATTTCGTTATAAGTTGGCAAAAATAAGCAATTGTTTCTTCAAGACAAGTTGAACCAAGCATGCTCTAATTCTATATTTCGAAACTGATTTTATTGGTTTCTTAAGTACTGCTCATTACAGGTTCACCCTGTATTTCAATTTCCTTGTTTAATACTATCCATATATTGGTATTTCCAATGAGATCGACATATTTTAAGAAAAGTGGTTGATTTTGCACCATTCTAATGATTTTCTAATACATGAAAACCAATGTTTCCAAAATTTAACACTGAAAAGTTCCTACTTCTAAATCTAAGCAGACTAATGTGCCTTTAATTTGTATTTTTTTAAGGCATCAATATTTTTATTCTATATTTGTGTTTTGTTGTGTTAACTTGTTTTCTTTATGAATGATGATCAGGTTCTGTGGCCTGAATGTGGTTGGCAGCCAGTTGCTTTGACTGATTTGATTACAGCGGCAGCTGTCAGAAAGGTTTATAGGAAAGCTACACTGTGCATTCATCCTGATAAAGTGCAACAGAAGGGTGCCACTATACAACAGAAATGTATTGCTGAGAAGGTTTTTGATCTACTCAAGGTATTTCAGGCCTTTTTATGTTATTCATACATACAGAATGATCCATGCTTAACAAAAGAAGTTTTTGTCAATGGCAAATAAAGATTAGGCTACTCTTATTTCAAGCGACTTCCAAATGTAGGTTTCCATTTAACATTTTTTGGTGAAATGAAATGCATTTATATAGGCTACTGTTAATAAATATTAGCATTGTATCTTGTCATATATGATAGTGTGTATTCTGAAATAATGATTGAATTTATTTATTTATTTTATATATACGTATCTTAGGGCATTTTCTGTCATGTCTGTCAAATCCTATAAATATAAAAGCATTATGTTTTGTCCGAAACATTTGAGGTAAATCTGTATTTTAATTTTAGTCCTTACAATTGCATAAAATGTTAATAGAAGTGACGTGGCAATCAGAAGTGTACACGTGACAGATGTTGTCACATCACCATCTATGTTAAATCTGTCTTTCTCTAGAGACTAAGCAGATTTTACGAGTTGTAGAGTATAAAATGATGTTTTCAATATTTATTAAATTTCAGGGACTAAATATAATTAAGCCAGTAGAAAAATATGATATAACGGAATTTTATTTTGTTTTACAACAGTTATCTGGGAGCTTTGTTTCGATGATACTTGTTAATGACATCATTATTGACAACTCGTAGTTGAAATAGAGATTTTGGAAATAAAAATGTTACGCATTTTTTAACACACTCTTTGATATTGGGTGGATATTCAAGAAATTCACCCAATAATAGAGGGAATGTTGTAATCATTGCAATAAAGCATCAATGGTTTGAAAAAAAAAAAAAATGGTATCCATTGCTGGATGTTCCTGTTAGTCCAGCCAGTGGGTGGGACGTCGCTTGCACATAGTAGGATTTTCATCTACATAGATAACTTTGAAGTAATGTTTAGTTTCATGATGCTTCTTACATTTATTAATAATTGGACTCATGTTAGGGGTACTTGATTTTTCGGTTTATAATTGCGTGTGTTCTAAATAAAAATAAATACTACTACTATGCCTTTATTTTTTGCTGAAAAGTTTGACAATTTATTACAGGAAGCATGGAATAAGTTCAATTCAGAGGAGCTTTTCTAATCTCGACGAACTGAACTACTTCAAGGTAGTTTTGTTCTGGCCATTCTGTTGAGAGGTAACCACGCCCTCGTTTCAGCTGCCTCTTCCACTGCTTATTTGTTTCGGTTAAAGTTCTGTTGCAACGATGATAAAAAAAAAATCAATTTATTGTGTGGCATCAGGATGTCCAAAGGATACAGGGGGAAGTAAATTTGTAATCGATGTAATTTCCAGGGGGTTGTCGGGTTTATTATACAGATGCTTATGCAATATTTTCTGTTGTAAAATCTTTTTGTGGGTATTTGTCAATTCAATTCATTGTTTCGGTCGAGTGAGGAGAGCTCATGAGCAGTCTGTTTAGTTATTTTTTTGAATTTTATTACTTGGGATATAGTATATAGTTTCCTGAATATATATATATATATATATATATATATATATATAATTCCAGTTGTGGGTTGACATCAAAATGTGGGAAAGTTCCATGCACTCCTTCGAGCACAAGCTTATTTATTTTGTGATAGTTTTGATTTCTACGACTCGCAAGGTCTAAATTTGAGGTTTATGTTTATAGTCAGTTATAGAAGAGTTTCGTACAAATTTTGTATTTCAGTTAGGTCTTACTATGTTTAGATGAGAAGAAAGAGGGGTACTGAATTTAAAAATGTCTCGAACTTTAACTTTATAGACGTGTAGCAAGCATGACATTGAAATAGCATTACTGATAAGATAAAAGATATACAAACAGCTACCACTGCCTACAACAGTTTCTAGCATTAGCGAAGATGGGTTGGATGGGGTTTAATAATCTACATGGAAAGGTTTGTATTTCTGTAGATCAGTCACGATGCTGGCAACTGAGCCAATAGCAGCTGCAATTGATACTATGAGGCAGACAAAGCTTAATATTTGCATACCTATCCATCTCTGACTCCACTTTGGGATCTTCTTTTGTTTGATATTCATCTCCACTGGGAAATAAACACTTAGAGGCCAAAACCCCAGTGCTCCAAGAAGTCCCAAAATGTCATTGAAGAATGGAAGCAACATTGCTACAATAGTGGTTATGATAACAAACCCCGTTCTCCAAACTAATCTAAATGGGCTTAGATTGTAAGGTGCAAAGCCGGGAATTGGAACTTTGAATTCTTTGTCAACTTTGGGCCATTTTTTTGAAGCCCATTTCTCCACAAAGGCAAATAGGGGCTGAGCATAGACTTGGTATGCTCCCACAAGGTGAATTACGATAGCAGCATTAGCAATATCTACAAGCCAATATGGGTCGTAAAAACCAAATCCAGTGAGCAGGTTCCCAGGTGCATTGTCCCCAAAAGCAGCGTAACCCATGAAGCCACAAAGCATATAAAATGTTGTGGTTACTCCAATACTCAGCTTTGCGGCTTTTTTCATTGTCTTTGCTTCAGATGGTGGAGATTTTATAGTGTCCTGTGTAATCAAGAATAATATTGCATTTAATTAGTTTCGGATAAAATTTATTGTTTTTTTTCTTACTGTTCAATCAGGGAATATGAAAAAAAGGTGAACCTGAATTTCAATGAGGATTTGAGAATATGAATAAGCAAAGGCTATGTCACCAAGACCTTGGAAAACCCCCCATATTTTTTCGGCCTGTGTCACAGTTCCAATCCTTATTCCTGTGAGACTACCCTTGAAAGTACCCGTTTCTGTTCAAGAACCAATTAAACAAGAATATCAGCATTTTTTTCTGGAAAAGTATGCTTTTGATAATTTTATCTTTGATTAATGGCAGTTAGAAAAACTAAATTAATATAATATGTTATATTAGCTATTTTCATATTTAAATTTAACATTTATCATTATAAAGTTAATAAAAGAATAAATTCGCATATTTTTTTGAAAACTTAAAGATGAATTAATCAATTAAAATGCGAGAACCAGTATGTATCTAACACTGCTTCTATTTAACAAATAGGATTAGTGATATAACCTGCAACTTTGGCAATTCCAAGAGCGAGGCCAATTATGGAATAGGCAAAGGACATGATTGCTGCAACTATGGAGAGCCACCATGTTTTATGAAAATCTGGAATTTGAGAGAATATAATTTGGATTATGCCAAAGCTGATCATGAATGGGTTGCTCGTCATTTGGCATGGACCGTTTTTACCCGTGGAATGGAAACAGTTGGACCTTTGTATCGCCCTGTCAAACCCATAACACTTAAATTCAAACAAACCCATAATTAAGCAACATATATCCTATGCTTGAAATTAATATTGTGAATGAGTGAGGTAATTTCAGTAGCATCAGTAATCTACATATTCCATACTTTTTATGAAGTAAAATTACCTTAAAAGGCAGTAAGTATTACTGTTATTATTAATTGTTTTGAGAAGCAATTTTTACATTATTAAAGAAACTTAACAAATAGCATTCTAATAATAGCTTAAAATTATTCTTATTAAAATTGAAAAAAGGAAAACAGGAAAAAAAAATGGGTTACAAGCTTCTTTCTGGTACAAATATAGTTTAAATGCTAATATCATATAAAGATAACTTACCGTCGAAGTTATTGTTTTGTACATGGAAAAAAATAACAAAGTTTTATTTAAAATATTTGGATTTACTTTATTTTTAAAAATTAGCCTGGTAGTTAGGAGTTATTCATCCCAATATGCTACTGTCTCGGCTAATTTACTGCTCAGTCTCAACTTTCGAGAAGTTGTCTCAAAGGAAAAAAGAAAAAAAAAAAATACCGAAGTTCGAAAACGTGTAACATATTCTATTATTTACTAAAAAACTACTATAATCTATCTATCTATCTATATATATTTCACACGATTTAAATAATTTTCATTTCAATAATAAATTTTTTTAACACATTTTTAACTTATAAATATATTTCCTCTTTTCAACGATACAATATTTTTTTCATTGCATATCTAAATTTTTTATATTTTTCAATTAAATTTTTTTATTAATTATAATGATGTAGTTGTTGTTTTATTTTATCATTACTTATATAGTGAAATAGTTTGATTTTAAATTTCTTATAAGTTTGGATATTTTTAATTAAATTTTTATTAAAAATTATTAAGTGTTCAACTTTTTTTTAGGATTAACTAAAACACTTCAAAAGAAAAATGAAATTATAAAACTTTAATGATTTTTACCAATGTTTCGTGTTTTCATATAGTTTATTTGATCTTTGATTATAGAATTTAATTTATAAAATTAAATAATGGTTTTTTATATAAAAATAGTTAGAGTTTCATAATTTAATTTTTCTTATTATCCAAATCTATATTATAGACTACAAAATTAAACGATCTCATTATCTTAATTGATTTAATTAAAATATATAAAAGTTTTAGACACTCAATATAATAATTTTTTTAATAAAAATTTAATTAAAAATATTCAAACAAAGTTAAAATTTATTAAATTATTTTTTATTTTTATATATAAGCAAACAACAAATCAAAAATTTAATTAACAAAAAGTATAAAAAAAAGGCTCAATTAAAAAGTAAAAAAATATAACTATTTAATAAAATAAATTTTTAATAAGAACTTACATAAAAATATTTATATTCATAAAATTTTTAATTAAGTCTTTTAAGAGACATTATTTGATTCTAATAAATCTTGAAATGATTTATAAAATTAATATGTTTACAATAAGGACTTGGGACAGGATATACAAATAATCTTTTTGTAAGAAAACACAAACACTCATATGTCAAATCTGTTGAAACTTGAAGATAAAGACGATTTGAAAATAAAGTTCGTTGTTAAATTTTCAATGATTTATGATTTGAAGATCATGTAAGTGGTGACTCACATCATGCTAATAGAAGCTGCAATTGTGTATCCTACAGCGGTGCCGTAAAGATTTGTGTACTGAATTATACCACAAAAGGTATCATAGTGCCTGCCTGCAAAGTCCAGAAAAACAAGTCACCTTATTTTTCCCATCCTTCATAAATCACATTTCAAAAGTCAAAGATTCTTTCAACTACTACAAGTCAATAATGACAGCACAAGGTTGTCCTTTTGATTTTAAAGTGTTTGTTCTAGTTTCATGCTTCTAGGTCTATATATATAATAAAAAAATAAGAAAAAAGGAAGTATAATATATGATGAGACAAACCAATCAAATTACCAAATTGACAGAGAAAAATCTTCGTTCACACTAAAACATTTCAACAAATTTCAACCAACAGACGTGTGCCTTTGAAAAATCGAGTCAACAGTGCAATCAATCATGCTGGTATAGTCATAAAGGACAAATTATAATTAGCCAAAAAAAATAATATAGGTGAAAGCAATTTTCAGTTAGACTTATTGAGAAAAGACGAGTAAAATATAAGGCAGAAAAATAAACAAAATGGATCATAAGTGCTAACAGTGATATATCATGTTCAAATATCATTACCCAATAAAGAAAAAAAAGCATGTGATTCATACAAATTTTCTCTATAATTTTTAAAAAATTTGAAAAATAAAAATGTTTATAAGAATATGTTCATAATGCTGTCTCTCTCTAAAGAGAATAAAGAGGGGATTATGATTTGTCTTTTTTTTATATACATATTTCGAGAAAATAATGGTACAACTACTCATACTAAATGTGTATTTTTTTTTTACCAAGAATGGTTTGAACTGCATCCATGAAAGTATAGTTTCTCTTCCCAGAAACGGGGTCACCACAGCGATAACAATCAGCGAGAAGCGACGTCGTATACAGCGTAACAACACTGAAGAAGATCATAACTGCAGGCCCAACAACCCAACCCATTTGAGCCATGGCCCATGCCAAAGACAGCACTCCTGAACCCACCACTGCTGTTATTATGTGGGAGCTTGTAGTCCAAAGGGTCCCTATCTCATAATCATAATAACCAACCCATCAAATATTATATCATATAGAAATCATCACCAAAATCAACAAAGTCATCAAAAGAGTACCTGTTCGTTTAACATGGCCATCATCATCGTAGAATTTGGAGTCACTTTGTGCAGAAACACCATCTATGGAGTGAGCCTCCATGCCAAAACCTTGATGATGGTGGCTAAGGTTGTTTCTGGAAGAGTATTCAACCATGGTTATGGACCCCGAGAGAAAATAAAATATGGTATATAACAAAACTATGAGGATGTTACTGATAGAATTGAAGATATAGTGGTCTTGTTTTGTTCGTGCTAACAATCATGGAGTTTGGGTTCACGAATCAAAAACAACACGCGTGCCCAAAGAAAGAGGAGGTACAAACACTATTGTGTGCACCACCAAGGCTTAGGAGCGATCCAAATCGACACAAATCAAATCAGTGATAGATTCGTAGTGTGTTTGCCTTCAAAATGGAGAGTATTTATAAGGTTTAAAATAATTCTTTGAAAATTCAATTACTCCTCACCATTCATTAAAAGGTGTATTTTATCAGAAGAAATAATAATTAAATCCACCAAAAAAAAAAATTAAATGTACAGTTGTCGTTCACCATTTTTAAATTAAAAAAACGTGAATTGCAACAATGGATTTGATTCTATTTACTGGGTTTATATAATTTAAAAACTTACGCCATGTATTTGGTAATATAAAATAGTTTTATAGGTCACATTTTTTTTTTATGTAAGTCCTTAAAATATTACCAAAATAGCTATCACCGTTTCAAGCGACGGCATTTCAAGATTATTACAATGTATTGTAAAAACAAAAATCAGTATCTTATTTTAAAATAATTTTAATATCACCTATTTTATAAATAGATTACTTTGACTTGGAATGAGGAAAAAGTTAATTTGGGGATATATTAAAGAATAATATTTAATTAAACAGTGAGAAAAATAATTATTGTGAAATTTTGAGAAACAACTAACACTGCAGATATTTACTTATTTAAAAGCATACAGAAACATTCGAATCGGGTACCAGTTTAAATAGTAGTTGAAAAAGTGTCATTTGAGAAAGCTTTTATTTTTTAAAATATCTTTTAACTAAAAAGTGCTTTTGAAAGCGATTAACTGAAATCAGAAGACAAAAGTAAACTTTACTGTTCAAAACTCAATTAACGAAGAGGAAGAATCACTAAATTTTCCCAGTTTCTGGTGGATTTTCAATACATTTTAATCAAAGCAATTCGACTTAAAAAGCAAGCTGGTTTTGAAGTAGACTACATAATCGATAAATATTCCTAAAACTTATGTGGTCGAAACTAACCCCTTTTCCCGGTGTGTGCGGCATAATCCCATTCTCTTTAGCTATAATTGCAGAATGCTTTTCAAGCTTTGAACACGATATACACACATTTTGCAGCATTATCTTCTCAAAATATATTATCAAAACAAGGGGAATAAACACAGCACCGTCGATAACAAACGCATTATTCTAATTCAAAGAGAAATGAATCTTTGAATATTCTTCTAACATTGGATGGTTGTGGTTATTGGTTTTATTCGCTGTTCATAACAACTTGTCCCAACAATTCATTTTCTCCTTCAACACAGATTTTTCCAGACGGAACACAGATTGTGGAATATTGAATCGACGCAATTACCATCAATTTCCCAACACTCTTTTCCACAGTACAAAACACTCTCAAAAAGTTCTTGTTTCTGAACCAAACACACGCTATCTCAAATTTAGGGGTACTATCATCTATGCATATTTTATACTTATTTCTATCGGTATTGTGTAGATAATATTCAGATTCAGCTAAATCTGAAACTCGAACAAAACCAAAGGCATTCGTTGAAACTAAGAGCACCGAGCAGAAACAAAATCAGTGATGAAAAAAGTAAAATGCACGAAATTCAATTGAGAAGCACAAAAATGAAAGAGATTTGGAAGCAGTTAACATTACTTGATTGTGGAAGCAAAAGAGAGGGTTTGTTGTTGCTGCTGTTGGTGTGAGGAGTGAGTGAGAAATTTTTTTGGTCAAAATTTGAACACATGCGAAGCTATTTAGAAGCCCAAAAGTGATATTTCTTATAGTTATAGCTCAATTTTGGATCCGCTTCAATTTTTGCGTGTGGGACAATGACCTATCTCTCCGTCACAATCGTTCACACTTTCTTACAGTCAAAATACATCATCTTAATTATTTTATTAATCAAACATCAATCATAATTAATCATATAAATTTTTAATTAATCCTGATGCTTACCGGTATTGCTTAACTATTGCAGTTGTTTTGGCAATTACATTAGTGTTTCTAAAGTTAAGTAATTGTAGAAAACAAAAACATTAAAGAATTACTAAAAATGGTGTTGTATTGAATATAATACTAATGGGTTGAATTTGAAATTCAACAGGAATTTATAGAAAATGCATTGTTAATATAGTACTGAGTGACAGATATTTTTCGCAGAGGATAATCCTATTCAAATTAATATACTATATTGTTATTTAAATTAAAATACAATTAGAATTACATTTAAAAATGGTATTTGATATAAATAGCTGATTAAAAATGAAAATTTAAGGAAAAGATTCACATAGGACAAAAAATTCAAATTAAGTATGTGTTGAGATAAGATTAATGGAAAAAATTCTATTTTCAGTTTTTAATAACTTGCTATTTGGTTAAAATAAAACAAAAATCGAAACGCGTGTCAATAGTTTATGGAAGTTTTTGTGATGAATTGATTGAACTTAAAATCTGTATGGAATATACGATAAGATTGAAAGAAAATTTATACACATTGGAATTGGCATCAAGTAGCTTCTGCATTTTACGCGTTTTCGGAAATGAAGAATGAAAACGTGGGGTTAAGCTATTTGATTAATAAAAAGGGTCTGTTTGTCGGTACGTGTGCCTCACACACACAAACAAACAAAAATATAAATATAAATATATATATATATATATATATATATATATATATATATATATATATATATATTTATTTATTTATTTATTTATTTATTTGAATCTACCTCGTGAGCCTCTGTTTTTCTTTTCTACAGAAAAGCTTCATTTTTACTCTAGAAATATTAAATTACTATGAGAATAGAAAGAATAAAATTAGAAAGTGAGGGTCTGTTTACTTTTATTTTCAATTTTTTTAATTATAAAACTATCATTTTTTAATTTAATTTTTGTTTTAAACCATTTATAAGAAACAGTGAAAACAGTTTGTTTTTGGCTTTTTTCTTTTCTGTACAAATATTTTAAAACAAGATAAAGATTAAAATAATATAAAAATTTGTATATCGAAAGTGAAAAAAGAAAATGAAAACACGAAATATAATCAGAAATAAACAGAAGGAAAGTGGGAACAACAATATCCTAAAATATTCACGTTTATTTTATAAAAGAAATAAGAAATAAAGATAGTGCAGGATAAAAGAACATCTCTAAATAGAGGAAGATGGGCTTTTATTTTCTATCTTTTTAATTTAAATATTTTCTCTAACGAAAAATTTAAATTATAAATAATTTAACGTCAATTAAAATTGATTTTAAATAATAAAAAATCATTTTAATAACTATGCATATTACTAAAAGTTCTTTGAGTAAAATAGTGTATTAACTCACAGTGTAAAAAAATTTATTACCATTTAGTAAGTCACTAACGATAAATTAATTGAGTTTTACACTCAGTATTTTAAAAGTCACATAGAAAATTATTTTTAATTAATAAATTTTTAAAACCTTTTACAATAACAATAAACATAAACTAAGTTTCAATCCTCTTTTACAAAAACCTAATCGCAAGAGGTGGATAGTCCTTTTAATAAGAATTAATCTAAAATATCTTACATTATTATTTTTTTACGGAATAGATCTTTAAACAAAGTAATTTCTTAGTTCAATTGATAGTTTGCGAAATACATTAATTTCATAAGTTAGTAATTGTTCCATTAATAATAGGGGTAATTTGAAAAAAATATATATTTAATGTTTTTAACTAAATTAATCTTTTTTTTTATTTTTAATATAATTAAAGTTGGTTTGTCTTAGACTTTGAACATCAACCACCAAGCTCCGGTCTCGAGACCGGCGGAAAGAATATCGAAACTTCATTAATTAAATAAGACGTGAAAGCAATATAAATTTGTGATTTTCGCAAAAGTTTCCAGAAATAAACTAGTATATTTAAAAAAATATATTTCAATAGTTATCTTTAAGCTATATTTGTTTTTTATCAAACTTTTTTGAAATATTTGCTTTTTAAGGTATATTTATTATTGATTTAAATTAGAGCAACTTGTTATTATTTTTATAGGACCTAAATTAAAAGTTAGGTCGAGTCCTTTTCATAATCTACACATTCATTTGTTTTAAAAAAAATTAATCGTGATATATTTTTCTGAGTTCAATAAATAATACCACTAAAATTGAAATGCATTAATGTCTTAATTTCCTTGACGGCCTAATTTTGTTACGCATAAATAACTCGCTTTGACTTTTCACATACACACATCATACTAATCTTAAGGAAAATTATAGAAAAACATAAACAGGTTAATTAATTAATTGGTCTTACAAGAAAGTGGGGAGGGTGTACCTTACATGATCATTATTGAAGAAAAACAATACATCATTTGCAGACACCCCTACCAAGATGTGATACCTTTTTCAAGCTAACAAACCAAATGAATGGTTGGTGTGAGAGTGAATGACCCAAAACAAGAAACTGTGTTCTTGAGACATTGATGCATTCACCATTTCTATTATTTTACAACATACAATTACAAAACATGTTCTCACGTGGTCTAAGTTAGGCCATTATCCAAAGTTTCCTTTCTCTATTAATTGCCAACAATGTCTTCTATTATAAATTTCTTGAGCACCCTCTGCTGCTCTATTATTACATTCGTATTCACGTGTCGTTTTTGTTTAAACCGCGTGAATTGTTTGTCAGACGCGGCGTTCGGCACACCATTTTCCCTCTATTTTTGTTTCCTTCTGTTGCACCTGCCACCACCTCTTAACTCTGTCACTCCGATTTGTTTAACAATGGTCCTTCTAAGTAAGCTCCCAAAAGAGAAAAAAGAAACAAAAAACACAAACAAATGAACTCTCATAAACTCTAACACATCTTTTCCCAGTCTAAGTTCAATATAATTATCTTTTGCCCTCATAAACACTACACTGACAGTGATAATATCACACTGAGTTCTTCCAAACAAAAAATGGTCACATCTATATTTGCTTTGGATATTGTTTTAGACTTTACTCAAACATGTGAATAGTGCTTGAGAAAGCATGAACTGCAAGTTAACTCCTGCATTCTGCTACACTTTGATCGCATTCTATAGCTCCAAATACGCGGAATCTCCAAAATTGTTCATCCCCAATTTGGACAAGTAATTATTGATCAATGTCATGAGAGAGGTCATCGCATTGGAAGCAGGGATATGGACATAACAAGAGACGGTCAAGTGCAGTACACACGATTTAGAAAAGACAATTAAATTTTAACTGCAACACAGTTAAATTTTTTTATTATATTAAGTATATAAAATTTGTATATTTTTTTAATTAAGTTTTTGTTTAGACAATTGAGTGGTATGGATGTGGATGTTACTCTCTGTGTTATTGTCTTTATATGATAAATATAAATAAAATTTAATTAAATTTTAAATTTTTCATAAATTTAGTATTTTCAATTGAACTTTTATTAAAAATTTTGTTTCATTAAGGGTTTAAAGTTTTTATATTTTTCAATTTAATTTTTATCCACAATTGAAATGAAATGAATTGACTTAATTTTGCAGTCTTAAAATAAAATATTTCAAATTTAAATAGTAAAAAAATAAAATTTGGAAACCTTAATTGTTTTTACTAAGGTCATTTTCTCATGTTTTCATATAATTGATTTTATTTCTTGTTCTAGTATTTAATTTATAAAATAAAATTATGTCATTTTCTATCTTAGTTTTTTATTATTCAAGTTCGGAATGTTGTGTTTAAGATTATAAAATCACACAGTGGTATCACCCAAAATAACGATAGAAATTAATTGAAAAATATAAAAGTTTTAGGAATTTTTTTAATAAAGACTAAATTAAAAATAATCAATTTTATAAAGAATTTAAAACTTAATTAAATATTTCTTTTATTTTGAATGTGGAAACATGTAAATTATAACAACAAAGTAACAATCATCTCATCATAAATGTAAAATTATATGGCAGGAAATATATAAATTTTGAATACTCAATTTTTTAAATAAAAACTCGATTGAAATAATTCAAAATTTTCATAATCTTAAAATTTTGAAATAATCATTATGACGTATGATAATATAAATAATATTGTATCATTACTTTTAGATCTGTATCAATAATAATATAAATAATATTTGTGACCTATGTGTCTAATAGAAATTACATGTTTTTTCTTTTTATTTAGCATGGTATTAAAAGTTCTTTATGTTATATTTCTTTAGCTTTCTATAAAGTATCTGAATTTTTTATTTTATGAGGATACTCTCAAAACTTTTCTTCCTCTACCTCTTTTCTCCATCACAACCTGCAAAGTCCCATCTCCATTTCTATCAAGATTGATGAAGATAACTTTTTCATTTGGTACCAACGAGTAATACTACTATTAAAGGATTAAAACTTGCTACATTCTTGAAAACTCAAGAATAGCCTCCAAATTTTTTGTCTCTAGAGGATGAACTCGAAAGATCATTAATAAAGAATTTCTTCAATAGGAACAAAAAGACCAATAATTGGTTGTGTTGTTGTTGTCACCCATGACTACTGCTCTCCTTATTAAAATGGTGGGTCTCAACATGTATTTTCAAATCTATAATAAATTGTGCGTCTACTAAGCTACTCAGAAAAAAGCAAAGATAAAGAAACTAAAGATTCAATTAAGGATGCCCAAGAAGGACAGATATATCTCTGTTTATTTATTTGATATAAAGAAGAGTGTAGACGTGCATGTTAACATCAGTGCCTCTATATCTACAGATGATCATGTTGAAATGATTTTAGATGAATTGTTCGAAAACTATGATAACTTTGTCACTTCAACCCGTATATCATAGAAGAAATAGAAACACTCTTCCTATCTCAAGAAGAACGAAAGATTTGAGAAATAGAAGGTTGTTGAACACTCCATTATTTAAGCTTATCATGCCTCGAGTTCTCGGTTATCTCGATAAAATCAAAATAACAAATCAAGATACAATGGATCTTCTAAAAGAAACACTTAAAATTTCTCAAGAGACAAGTCAGAGACACACAAAAATTATTGCAATTCACGGACAAGATTTGTTACTAACCCAATGTCAAACACCTCTAATTCTTAGCAGAATAGCAAACTACTATCAAATATGTTGCAAAATTGGTCATTTTGCTATCAAGTGCTAGCATAGGTATGCTATTGACCATCAATCTTCTATTTTTGTCAATACTTCACAGTTTTCAAATATAGATGATGGTGATAGTACTCATTCTATTCTTGGAGCACCTTCCATTATACAAGATCCTCTCTCTCTCTGGTATCTTGATAGTGGTGTTTCACACCACATTACTAATGATGCTAACACCTTCTCTGTCAAACACCACATGAAACTGTAAAGCTTAGCAACGATACATGTATGAATGTTAAAGTTGTTGACTTTGTTGTATTCTCTAATATGAATAATTTCAATCAATTTTTTGTTAAATATTTTACATGTAACCCATATTAACAAAATTTATTAAGTGTGTCTAAACTTGCTCGTGACAATAATGTCTTTTTTGAATTTCATTTTAATGCCTCTTATATCAAAAATCAGGTTCCAAAGCAAACAATTTTTAAAGGAAATCTCAAAGATGGCTTATAAGTGTTTGGAAATTTTCCAACATTCTTTGTATAATGCAAACATCACTACTGTAGATCCTATTGAGTCTACCGAAAAACTTTGACATTCACACTTAGGACATGTTGCTATCGATACTTTTAAGACAATGTTGGAATCTTATATAATATTTCATTGAAGAATAATGAAATTTTTTGTGATACCTGTGTTAATGGAAAGACTCATCAGATTCCTTTTGTAAAATCTAATAGTGTTTAAATTGCACTTCTTAAATTGGTTTACATTGATATATAGGGTCTCTCACCTGATGAAGCTACTAATAGGGTCAAATATTTCATTGCCTTTTTATATACCTATTCCAAATATACTTAGGTTGTACTTATTACATTCAAAATCTCAGGTTTTCTCTGTTTTTACTTGTTTTAAACAATATGTTGAGAACCAAACTAATGATAAAATTAAATTTATCAAACTGATAATGGTAAGGAGTTTATAAGTTTACAAATTTTTCTAAATCTTCATGGCGTATGACATGTCCACATACACATGAGCAAAATCACTCAATTGAACAAAAACATCATCACATTGTTGACATGGGATATTGGCCCTTTATGATAATGCTAATCATAAAATCTCAGACTTCTCTCCCACCAAAATTTTGGGGTGAAGCCTTTGCTACCACTTTTCAAATAATTAATGTTTTACCGACAAAAAATTTAAATGGTTATTCTCCTCATGTTGTTTTATTTAACAAAATACCTTATTACTCTTTTTATAAAGTATTCGGTTGTTCCTGTTTTCTTCTGCAATGTCCGTATAATAAAAATAAATTTGATTTCTACTCCTTTATTTTCCTTTTCATAAGATATAGTCCACAAATTAAAGGCTATATTTTCCTTTCTTCAAATGGTAAGGTCTACATTTCACGACATATAATCTTCAATGAATATTACTTTCCTTATGCTACTTTTGCTAACCCTTTTTAACAGCAGACTACTTTGCAGTCACAGTTAACTACAAATAGTAGTGTTCCTATGACTATGATAGCAATTATAATTGCTCCTACATCTGTTGCAACTCCTCAATCAATGTTACTTGTTAGCAATCCTATGACAGAACATATAAACATGCCAACTTATAACTTATTTTCGCAGTCTGCTTAACCACATTCTCCTATGTGGCCAAACTTTAAACAAGTTTCACACTCTTGGTTTCACAAGTTAAGCCAAACTTTAATCATGGTGGGTTTCAATTCCAGCACTAGTGATCCTTCATTATTTACCAGTAGTGCTCTTCAATATGTAACTATTACATGTCCTAAGCTTGCCTACTCTGTCAACAAAGTCAGTACATGTATTAGCTCAAGAGCATCATTGGAAAGCTCTCAAACAAATCTTACAATAACTTGTTGGAACAAGTCATCATAGTCTTCTCATTTGTAAGTCTTCTACTTCATCTATAATAGATTTCAATGATATTGATTGGGGATTAGACTTGGATGATAGAAAGTCTACTACAGGATTTTGTATATCTTCGATCCAATATTTTTCATGGGGATCTCATAAACAACAGGTAGTATCCTGAAGTAGTATAGGAACTAAACATAGAAGCATTACAGTTATGTTTGCTGAAATTATGTGGATCATGTCTCTTCTTAAAGAACTTCATATTTCATAAACTTTTGGTTATCTATTAAGATAATTTTGGAGTTGTTCTCCTATATGCAAATCTCGTCTCACATTTTAAGTCAAAATATTTTTAGCTTGATTTACATTTTGTGTGTGATCAAGTTTAGAAAAAGTTGGTTCATCTAGTTCATCCTCCTAAATAATATCGAGTGACTGATATTCTTACAAAACCTTTGTCTAAAACATCTTTTCATACTTTCAGAGATAAACTTATGGTGCTTCCAAGATCACACTATATAACTACTGTAGGAACAGCTGGCTCTAGAAGGGGAGTTGAATGGAGCCTGAACTCAATTTGCTATAAATAGAAACCACCAACCAAGGCAAAAATATATAAGCATAGATAAAATAGTTTTATACTGGTTCACCCTAATCTCTTGGGCTACATCCAGTTCTCCATTGAACAAACCGTTCAAGAGGTTCCAGTATTTAGTCAATAGTTACAACGAGGACACAAACCTCTCTAGGTTACAACTAGTACACAAACCTCTGTAGGTTACAACTAGTACACAAACCTTTCCAGGTTATCACGAGTACACAAACCTCTCCAAGTTATACCAGTTCCAATCTCCCCCTGAGATCAAGACCACTCATGAATTAAAGAAACACTCTCAAAAGATAGAACAATGAAAGCTCACAAGGATTTACTTCACAATGGTGAAGAATTACACAATGGTTCCACACAACCCAAAACTCTATATGCTCTCAATAGCAAATTGACAATAGACCCTCAGTATATTTTCTTCAATGTATTATATGATATATTTCTCTTTTTGCTCCTTGTTGTATTCTTCAACTTGAACTTGCTCATCTATATGTAGCTTTTTAGAAACTAGCCGTTGGGATGCCTAAACAGAGCAATCTTGACTTTCTGATGTATGATGCTCAAACTAGAAATACTTCTCTAATTTTCATACTTCATTAAACTTGACTAAGTCTGTATCGGAAATAATTTAATATAACATAGAGAAATTATATCTGGGATATTAATCAATAGTTTGAATAATTTCTATTATAAACAAATTTGAGCAAATGCACATTATGATATAAAATCAATTAATCACGTCTCTAAATAGTTCATAATAATTTGAATAATTTCTATTATGAACAGATTTCAACATTAAAGCACAATATGATATAAAATCAATTAATCACAATTAAATGCTCCATAATAAAATTTGAATAATTTCCATGAACAAATTTGAACGTTACAGCAGAATATGATATAAACTCAATTTAAATCAAATCAATAATACACATCAAAGTAAATAATAAGAAAACTTATGTGTTTATAGACCATGTGTCTCCTGCTTTAATAATAATAATAATAATAATAATAATAATAATAATAATAATAATAATAATAATGTTAATTGTACAATGTATATAAGACATCAAATATAAATGTATACTTAGAGTTTTGTTATTATCAAAACTTTATATTTAACCCTCTAAAGAGACTTTAGACCATATAATGTTCAACAACTACTTTTTAGTATCTCCGTCTATTATATAAACATGTATTATATAGAAATTACATGTTTCTCTTCTTCTCCTTTATCTAGCAACGTACCACTTCTACGAAATAGCAACGTACCACTTCTACGAAATAATGAAAAAATGCATACTAAAAGTAATTAAAACAAATTATTTAATGCATACTAAAAGTAATTAAAACAAATTATTTGAAGCACCCATTCTTTTAAAATTAATATAGGAAAATTTTTTATTTAGCAAATAAAGGTACAATAGAAATCACAAATATAGGAAAAAATTTTGATTTAACAAATAAAGATACAATAGAAATCCCAACTATCACTACTTAGTTTGTGACATTCCCAAGGAGATTTCTTATATGGGATTTAATAATTTGATCTAAGGTTACATATTTTATAAAGCCGTTGTTTTATAATATTATAATAGACAATGTTTTTGGGATAACTTTTAGATGACTATTTTATTTATAATGTTTAGATCACGCATTTTAAGTATTGTAAATTGTTTAGATAACATCTTGTAAAATATTGTAATTCATAAAGTCAAATTCCTTATATGTTGTCTGTCTTTTAGATAGCATTTTTAATGTGGGAAAATATTAAATATTAGACAATACTTTAATTTCATGTTCGGCAATATTTTCAAATTGGTTTAAAACATAATTATAAATTTAGATCACATTTATAATACTTTTTTAATTTTGATTATTCATTTATTCAATTCTTATAATATTTTAAAATTGCGTTATTGCTTTATATGACATAACATAACTTTAAAATGTGAGCAGCATGGAGTGTGGTGACGGATGGTTGAGCACGGGTGCATGTGACTTAGAAGAAAGAAGCGTTCTTGATTTTAGTGTTTTGGAATCAAGGTTATTGACTTTTAGTGTAATGGGATCAGGATTCTATTAATTTTTTAGGATAAGAGTTTGGATTTTCACTGTTTTGGATATTGATTTCAAAAAGCTACGTTGAAATAAGCATATTTATTATTATTGGATCACGCGTGTGTGCATAAGTTTTATCATATATTAAATGTGATTGTATTTAAATGTAGTTTAAAATACTTACAAACTTAAAAAATATGGCCTAAAATAACCATGTTTTAACAACTGATGCTTATATCAAAGACAATCTTAATTAAATGTGGTTTAAAATATCTAAAATCTCAAAAAATACTAAAGTAATCACATTTTAATAATTGTTGCCTATAATGATCCATATTTATAACACATTGCTTAAAATAAATATGCAACATTCTTTATTTGTAATTTGATTTAAAGGAAAATAAAACTTAGTGTATAGCCACTAATAAAAAGTTATTATTATTGCTTATTCCTATTTTAAGAAATGATTTTTCAGATGTTGTCATGTAAAAAATGTTGTATATCTTTTAATTGTCATTGATTAAAGTGACACGATTATTTAATTTTGCAATCACAAATAAAACATCTCAAACTTGAACAATAAAAAAAATAAAGTTCTAAAACCCTTGTTATTTTTATCAAACTTTATTATTGTGTTTTTACATAGTTAATTTGATTTTATGTTTTAGTATTTAGTTTATAGAATGAAACGACGTCATTCTAAATTTTCATTTTTTTTTATTATTTAAGTTTGGGATATTTTATTTGAAACTACATGATCAAAAGATGACGTTAAATAGTCTAAGTACTCTAGTACAATAAAACTTTTTAATAATAACTCAATTGAAAATATTTTTATAAAAGCTTTAAAACTTAATTAAATGATTCTTTTTTAATTTTTTATGTAAAGGCATGTAAAGTATAACTACAAAATAACAACTATATCGCAATATCTATAAAATTAAATAATGGCAGGAAATATAAAAACTTGAATACTTACTGACTTTTTTAAATAAAAACTTAATAAAAAAAATACCAAATTTAGCACAGACTTAAAATTTAACAATGTAATAAATTTAATATTTACATTACATTAAAAATCTCAAATAAAAATACATGTTTCATAAGTAGGACAACACAATAAATTACTACAATTTTTTTAATCATCATGAGATACCACTTTTACTGGTACCAAATAATGAAAAGTGCAGACTAAAAGTAACTAAAACACAAATTATTTGAAGTACCTTTGTTCTTAAATTATCATAGGGAAGATTTTGATTTAGCAAATGACGATTGAATAGAGATGACAACTATCACCACCCTCAATTTGCGACATCCCCAGGGAGGCTTCTTATGTGGGGTGTTTAATAATCTGAACTGAATGGCTTGTATTTCTTGAGGTCAAGCAAGACACCAACCACCGAGCCAAGACCTGCCACAATTGATACAATGAGGCACACCGCACTCATCAACTTCAGTGAAATCCATCTCATGCTCCATTTTGGAATCCTCTTTTGCAATATATACATCTCCACAGGAAAGTAGACAGTTAAAGGCCAAAATCCCAATGCACCAATCACTCCCAAAACGTCGTTGAAGAATGGAAGCAACATTGATATACCAGTTGTTATGATCACAAACACTGTCCTCCAGATTAGGCTAAATATGTTCTGATTGTAGGAAGGCAAACCAGGAACTGAAATTTTGAATTCCTTGTCAATTTTGGGCCATCTTTTTGCTGTCTCCTTCTCCACAAAGGCAAAGAGGGGTTGGGCATACACTTGGTATGCCCCCACAAGGTGAATTACGATAGCAGCATTAGCCATATCTATAAGCCAAAATAGTTTATGGAAACCAAACCCAGCAAGCAGGTTCCCAGGTGCTGAATCTCCAAAAGCAGCATATCCCATGCAGCCACAAAGCATATAAAATGTTGTGGTCACTGCAATGCTTATCTTTGTAGCCTTTTTCATTGTTTTTACTTCGGATGGCGGAGATTTGATGGTATCCTGTGTAGTCAAAATATAATGCATCAATTAATTTGGATAAAGCTCCATTCACATCATGTATATTCACATATCTTCACACTTTGGAGTATGAGGTGAAGTAGGAGCGCAAAACGTGAAGTGAAATCAGCTATAATCAGATAGCAAAAACTGGCTAATTGTGATGTTATATGGGTGTACATGTGATGTTACATATATAGCACATTAATGAATTATTTTACATGATAAAATTCTATTTTGTTTTTCTTACAAGCACAAAAAAAAGTTGTACCTGAATTTCAAGGAGAACGAAAGAATACGAATAGGCGAAGGCTATGTTACCAAGAGCTTGGAAAACTCCCCATACTTTTTGGGCCTCAGTCACAGTTCCAATGCTTATTCCAGTGAGGCTTCCCTTGACAGTTCCCGTTTCTATTACAAAACCAGTTAAACAAAAGATGCTAAATCTAAGAACCCATTTACTTACAGGTCAACTATACAAAAATATATCATGATTCTAAATTATAAGTCAATTATAGCTCCTAGAATTGATAACTGTGCACATTTACTCCCTAAATAGGTTCTTTGGCATATCCACATGAGCTTAAATTACACAACTATATGTTTTGATAAGTTCAAGAGAGACACGTCATGAAACCATGAAAGGTTTTCTGAAATAAACCTATAATTGGAGGGGTTATGTCAACCCTATAAAAATCATATCAAAGTGAAGTATATATATAACCAACCTGAAACTTTGACAATTCCAAGAACGAGACCAATTATGGAATAGGTGAAAGACATGACTGCAGCCACTATTGAGAGCCACCACATGTTATGAAAATCTGGAATTTGAGAAAAGAAAATCTGCATTACCCCAAAACCGATCATGTATGGGCTACTTGAAATGTGACACGCGTCTTCTCCATCAGAGTAATGAATACAGTGAGACCTTTTAAGTGCCCTGTTAATCAAAAACCAGTAAAATTGAAATAAACGGATCAAACATATAATCCTATCAGTAGAAAGAAATACTGTAAAGAGGCAATGAAGTGAATGAACTATCATGCTGCACGATTCAGCTTTATTACTTTTCTATATTAATTATTAAAAAGATCAATTTCTAAATTTGATGATTTCAAAGGCATACTCACATCATGCTAAGTGAAGCCGCAATTGTGTATCCTACTGCACTTCCGAAAAGGTTCAAGTATTGAACAATCCCGCAAAGCGTAACACTGCGCCCACCTGCAAAATCAATCATAACGCATGTTATGAAACATAATAATTCCAAATTAAAATGATTGTGATTGTCAATGTATATATACACACAGAAATGTTAATTCACAGGGTACTTATTTAGTAACGTCAAATACAAACTAGCAAATTAGAAACTTAGAACGAACAGTGCATGCTAAGTTTGTCAAAAGGAAGTACTTTTGTAAGCAAATTAGAAAACCACATGATAATGCTCGAATTCCGACATCTATGGTACCTAGAATGGTGCTAACTGCGTCCATGAAAGTATAATTTCTCTTCCCGAACATTGGGTCACCAGTACGATAACAATCAGCAAGAAAGGATGAAGTATACAAAGTGACAATGCTGAATAAGATCATCACTGAAGGACCAGCAATCCAACCCATCTGAGCTATTGCCCAAGCTAAGGAGAGCACCCCAGATCCTACCACAGCTGTAATAATGTGGGAGCTTGTAGTCCAAACATCCCCTGGCTCATGGTAAGGCATCAAATATAATCATTCCTTAAATCAACGAAACAACGATAGTATACAAAAAAATGTAATTAATGTGTGTACCTGTTCGTTTAGGACGACCATCATCATCGTAGTATTCAGGGTCATTTTTTAAAGGCGACCCATCTAAGGAGTCCTCCTCGATGTCATAACCTCGACGGCAGCTAACATTTGTTGTCGAATCATTTTCTACCATCTTTGACAAGAGATCTAAAGCAGAACAAATATAAAAATCTGAGCCAAAATTTTGCTATTGCTATGACAAAGGATTAGAGGTTCTTACAAAAACCACATTAGTTAACTTCACTCTCAAAAGGCGGAAAATGTTTGAAGCGTAAAGACACTATTTGTAGAAAAGAACCTAACTTCATCACTCCATGTATGAAGGAATCCCCAAGTCTTTCTTACAGCAAAAATATTCAAGAATATGAACCAAACAATAACAAATATAGGTCGGATTCTCTAATTTATGAATATAAGTCCTACACTGCACCTAAAAGCATCCAAGTTATAGAGTTGATCACAGAATATGCACCACTCAAGTAACCTTGTTATTAGTGACATTCATATCTAAGTTGTAACACTGCCAAGGTATTTAACTCTACTTAACCTTTGTTACAGTAGTTAGACATTCCTGTTATATTGTTAGGAACAGCGAGGTTGTCAATTGTTCTGTCTCAGTTAGAGTAGCCACTACAATATTTTAGATCCTTCCTTGTTGTAAGTAATATGGTATGGTCAAGTAAGATTAAAAAGAAAAAAAGAAAAAAAAGACACAATTCTATTAAGTAAAGATTAACCATGATTGCTAGGAGGACTAAGATACAGTAACTATATTTTGAGTAAATTGAGCATTATTTAACAACTTTTATTGCTCTTCATAAAAATTTAAATTAGAACATTATAAAATATTTCAAAAGTAAAAAAACTAATACTCGTAATTGTTTATAATTGGAAATATTGGATTTCGAATTTTTTTTTATTTTTATCCTTTATTCAAAATACTACATGCGAGGATTGAAAAAAAAAATGCAAATACCTATTAGCTTAATTATTCTAAATAATTTGTCTTTGTTATTTTTCAGATACTTTAATGAGTCGCCATGCATATTTATGAAATTAGGTGAATATATATATATATATATATATATATATATATATATATATATAATAAATATATATTTTTTATAATAATTAGCGATATGAGCTCCGTTAATTTAAAATTTCAGAATTGATTCAAAGTAATTTTACAAAAACTCATTTAACAAAATTATTCAGTGCAAAATCATATTAGCATGCAATGCAAAATAGAAAAATAATTAAAAATAAGTAAATGACGTTGAAAGTGATTGAAATGAAAAACATTAAAATAAAAAATAATAATATCATTGCCAAAAATATAGACTATTTTTAATTTAGGATTAAATGATAGAATAAATTTAATATAGCAACTAATTAAGTGGTACATGATATTTGAAAAGTAGTTGATTAATATATAATTGTCAGGATCGTGAAAGAATTATGAAAAATTCAAAAACCGGCATCACAAACCTAATTTTTTTTTTTTTTAAAAAAAATATTTTATCAGTGAGGTTACATTTAAGAATCTAATTACAAGTGAAATAGTATCATAAAAAGATTAACTTTTTTTTTATCAAAAAGTAATTATTATAAGTAAGGTTAAATTTAAGGACATAATTATAAGTGAAATATTTAATATCATAAGATATTAACTTTTTTTTCAACAAGTAATTATTAATTCCTTTGTGTAAAATAAAATTTATTTATTTTAATTTGTTTAAAATAAATAATTATACAATTCTGGTTTTACTTAAAAAAAAAGAAAAAAAAAAGAAAAAAAACCTACTCCTTCAATTCAGAACTACCACAAGCACCAACCAACCTAAGAAATAGCAAGTAAATAACCCAATTCCATCTAATAGAGTCGGTATATTTTAGCCTTTACTTTTCTTTCCCTTTTCAATATTTGGTATATTCCCCTATGTGTTATTCTTTTTACTTATTCCAAATGCTAAATCTATAGCTATTGTTTTTATTTTCTTAATAAAACAGCTTTATTTTCCTTAATCCTGTTTAAATGGATTGACCAACCCACTTGACTAAATCCCGATTAAAAATGCAACCCACTAACCAAAAATACTAGTGGGAGAAAAAATAACCTCACCCACCAAATCTTCCTGTGAATTTCAACCCACTAACTAAAATAACAAGTCAAAAGTCCCTCACAATTCAGCCCTAATATAAAGAGAAACCTACCTCAAAAAATCCTAAGCTAAACCTAACTAGTAGCATGTGCAAGTCTGATTAAGATCACGTTCAAATGAACTTGTGCATAATCACTTACAAAAAGACAAAATCAGCTTCTTTCATAAATCAATTTAAAAATTTTAAGTACTTAAAAAAACCATTCAAACAAAGCCTTTCAAAAGCTATCACAATGAAAACTACTTTTGAAAGTAACTCCAAGACCAAGGGTAGAGAAAGCGTGCAACACGCAAATGGGCGGCGTTCCCACCCACAACGATGCTAACAAATTGAAAATAGACTTAGAAAGTCCTAATGAATGAAAACACCATTAAATAAGAAATCAACTCTTGAGATCATAATTAATTAATTTAATATATTTTTTACTTCATCACGACGAATCTCAGTCAATTATTTTATTTTCTAACGTGTATAATTTAAGTTTACAGAAAACAGTTCCAACAACATAAACCCAAAAAGAACCAGAAAAACAACAAAGCGCGTCTGACCTAGGATGTCGGCCGTCGGTTCCGGCGGTTCACGGTGGCGGAGAGAAAACGGCTTCGGTTGGATTTGGTTTTACAGAGGGCGGCTGTGGATTCAAAAACTGCTTATATTACAATGATTGAGAACACAAAACATGATTAAGGTGAAACCAATTGCAGAAGTTGAATCAAAAGCACGAAAACAAAATAATATAAATTATCCCTAAAAGCATTCATATCTTGCAATGGAATCGGTAACAGAAAAACACAACACACAAGGCATGTTCATGAACTTGAGAAGAAATCAAAAGAATGAAGAGAAAAGAGAAGAAGAATGGTTTACTTGGAAAGAGCCTGTGGTGTTATGGGGAGAGAGAAATGCAGATTTGCAGTTCCTCTCTTCCCCTTTCTCTCTGCTGTGAGGTCTGTCCAATGAGGGCACACTTCTTCCTCTCTCGCACAATCAACACCTCTGATCTGCTTATCAACATAACTCTATTTATTATCACACGTTTATTTATTTATTTATTTACTTTCAATGTAATATTAAAATTAATAATAACAATAATAAACAAAACAAACATTAATTATAAATATAGAAAAAACATTGAACGTACCCTTTCTCTTTGATAAAACGTTCTTATAAAAACCAACACGAAACCTTATTCTATATGCCACTTCTATGGTTGTCTCTATAATATAGATTCATAGCATGATTATTAAATTACTATATAGCTAGTTTAGAAATGGGGATTGAGATGCACACTTAGGTTCAAACCTTGATGTTACAGTGAAAAAGAAACTAATACATATCAATAAGAGAATGAAACAAAACAAAAAATCCAAAGTCCCTGAATGTTTTTCAGGTAAATTTTGATGTAAATATAAAGCAGATACTTTTAGGAGATATACATAAATAATTTGTATAAATATTTTGATTATGTTTTTGTTAAAGAGAATGGTACGTGTATTATGATATCTAACCTTGTTAAGTTATTTTCATTTGTATATTTTTTAGAATTAAATGACTAGAATAAAATTATTAATGAGAGAAATATTATTACTAATTTTAATTCTATAAATATATACTTTTATTTAGACTTATGGATTAAACTATATAATGTTTATGATATAATATTATTATAATTTAAGATATTTTTTTATTTAATTTTATGTTTTAAAGACCAAGTTTATACTTAGTGTTCATGCATGAGATATAAAATAATCCATTGGAATTTATTTTAAGAACTAGAATGATAAATAATTTCATTGAATAAAACAGATAATCAATTTTTATTGGATAACATTACCGAGAAAAATGTAAGTTGTATCTTAGAATAAACTCTTGATTTTTGAATGACTAAGTCAAGAAAAACTACAATCACAAAGTGCAAATATGCCTTATCGTTATATAGCTAAAATAAAGCAATATGTTTATAATTTAATAAATTGTTTCATAATTTTATTCAAAATATTAAAGTATATTAACCAAAACATAGACATGAACACTGTAAAATCGTCTTAAATAGACTAAAAATATGATGCAGAATTAAAATATATGTTCATTCTGCCCCTGTTTTCATGTTTATAAGAAAAACTGGGTGCAAGTAACAATGCAGCTTATGAGTTGTAATTCTCCAACTTGGAAATTGCAATGCAATAGCCACAGCTTTCTCTGCTGCGCAAGTGGTCATACACTCACACGATTGTCAAACAGTACGACAAAATTACTCAATAATTGACATGCCAACTTTATCACGATCTTTGGCATTTTTTCTTTAAATAAAAGGTACGTTTCATAAGCCAATTTCATTTATAACTTTTTTTTTGTCTCGAATTTTTAACATATATCTAATGTATAGTTTATAGACTATAGATTCAATTTAATTAAATGAACTGTTTTATTTATTTATTGACCAGAAGAATAAGTATTAGCCAAATCTTTTACTGGCATATATTAATTGTTAAAAAATATATAAAAGTAACGTATAATAGTAATTGAAAACTTATATAATAAGTTTAAAAGATGTATCCGTTATGATTTTTCTTTTAAAAAAAAAATGTCTTTGTGGTTACATATACGTTGTACTATATATAAATACTTTAAGCTAATAAAATTACAATTTTAACTTTTTTAATAGTTGATACATCTTTTTACATATATTTTAGTTTTATATATTTCATAGTTTTAAATAAAATAAATAAAAACTAAAATGAATAAAATAAGAATATGCTTTTAGTATTAGTTTCATTTTAAATATTGTAAAGTTTATGGATATATTTGGACTATGTATAGACGACTTAATGTCTTTCTTAATGTTAAGAGTAGAAAAAGCTAAAAAAAAAAATGGGTAAAGTATAAATATTTATTATTTAAACTAGAAAATTTATAAAATAAAAAATTTTATTTTTTAAATTTTATTTTACAAAAATCGTGATCTCTTTAATTTTTTTTTCTGTCTTTTTCTTTAGAATTTTAAAAGATTTGTTCATCTTTTCTTGTATTAGAGTTTACCTTAAAGATTTTGAGAGAGAATACACAATCAAAAATAATTTTTGAATAGGTTTTTCTTATGTTAGGTTAAAAACATAAGAGTATTTGTTTGTTCGAGTGTTTTATGTACATGTTACATTTCTGTTAAATTAGTGAAGTTGGGAGATTAAACCTCATTTAAGCAAGTTAGAAAAGTAAGAAAAGTTAGTTTCTTTATGATAGTTCATTAGGATATAAAATTTAGATTGTTTCAATGTGACTTAGTCATAATAATTTATTTTGCTATAAAGGTATGACCGAAACATCGTCCATTGTATATTTCTGAACATCATTTCAAATAAGTGATTACACATTAAAAAAAATATTACTATCCAGGTACTCATTATTGGCTTTAGCTATAGGAATAATTTTTGTTTTTATTAATAAATTTTTGAGATAAAATTTGACAAAGATTGAAAAATCCTCTCTTACATTTTCTTGAAATATTTACATTGTAACCTATTTTAATATTCACTGCTTCTTGATCTCCACCATATAAAATTGTAATAGTTATACTTAATGTCTCAAAAATAAGATGATAAAAGTTTAAAGAATGGATTTCTTCACTCCTCCTTTTTCATGATTTTCTTTCTTTAATAACTAACAATGATAATGTATAAGACCAAACTAAGTTTACCATATTCGCGATACCTCACAACAGAAAATAGAAAAATAAATCTGCATAGTACATATAATACACATATAGTCAAACTAACATTGCTCATTACGTTGATAGTATATTTTCATATTGGTTAGAATTCTTTTTTAGTATATTGATAGTATATTTTTCTTGTCCAAAATATAGAGCACTAGCGAAAATAATGGAATCAATAGGACAAAACAAAAGTATATGTATTATATGAGCCAGTAAACTGTGTTAGAGTTGGAGTTGAATTTATGTTGTATTAATTGTTTCTCTCATCTTCTATATCTAATGCCAATGATGGTATTGATATGTAAGTAGAAACTTAAATGAATATGTTTTTTTATTGGATGGATGTATATCCATTAGAATGAGAGTCTGGGAAATTTGTAAAGTTATAACTGAAAACCTAGCAAGATAAGACTGACTAACATTCTAGACTATTAATTGTTGTTGAGGTGAAACATGTGAGTAAGAGATAAATCTGAGGTTTAAAGATGCACTATATGTTGACTGCATTTATGTTAGTTATTGACTTATTGAACATGTTAATATGAAAAGATGGGATAACAATTATGTTAGCTCTTAATTACTCTTGTTGGGATTTGTGGAGGATTAAGTGGAGATGGAATTTTTGTATAAAAATGTTTGTAGCTTTAAAATTACAAATATTCACTATCAACTTGGGTTGAAACAAGTGACAAATAGATGAATTTGAGGTTTAAAGATGTTGTACATGTTTACTACAATTATGTTATCAACTATTGAGCATGTTAATGATAAAAGAAGATGGAATAACATTTATGTTAGCTTTTAATGACTATTTTGAATTCTTGGAGGATTACATGTAGATGAAATATTTGTATTAAAATTTCTACAACTTTAAAATTACAAATATTAACTATTAATTTGAACATAAACATGTGAGAAATATTTAATATTAATTTGAGCTGAAACAAGTGAGAGAGATATACATATAAGGTTTAAAGATGCAATACATGTTGACTGTAGTTATGTTAGCCATTAAGCATGTTAATATGAGAAGATGGAATAGCACATGTTGAATGTAGTTATGTTAGCCATTAGAGCATGTTAATATGAGAAGATGGAATAACAGTTAGCTTTAATGACTCCTTTTTGGATTCTTGTAGGATTAGATAGGGACATATTCTTTTGTATTAAATTTTTTGTTTTTGAAACCTTAGAATTACAAATATTTGCTATTAGTTTGAGCTGAAAGACGTGAGAAAGATATAAATTTGAGGTTACATGTTGAGTTATGTTAGCTATTGAGCATGTTAATATGAAAAGATGGAATAATAATTTTGTTAGCTTTTAATGACTTTTTTTCTGTATTCTTTGAGAACTAAATACTAAATGGACATGGAATCTTTGTATTAAACTTTTTGCAGCTTTAAAATTAGAAATATTTATCATTAATTTTCAATTCATATATAGTGTTGGGAAAAAGATCTAAGAATAACTCACTAAATGTTTATATAAACTTGTTAAGGTCCTAGTTGGAAAGGAGTAATGGATGAAAATACACTAGATGCTATTGTAAGTTTATTTTAATATCTGAAATATGTCTAAGTGATCACTTATATGAACACACACTGATGTGAACCCCATTAGGAATAAATTTCAAAACCCACAATAAAGAGAGTATTTGAATGTCCCAAGATTCTTAAGTATTCAAATTTAGGATCATTTACTCGGAACCCCTATATTGTAGAACACAACAAATACCCTAAAGTATGTAGAAACGTCAGAAGGTTGATTAACTCTTGATAAGTTTGCAAGTTCAATAAAGAATTCAAGAGAAAAACTCTCACTTCTGAGAAATTTTCATAATAAGATTCGTATTTAAAATTCAACTTGTTGTTAGCTTCTAAAAGCTGACCTGACTTCTCATTAGCCCAAAAGCCTCCAAATTTAATGCAACAACAACATTTTGACACATTTTCAGATGACTAATTAATTACAGAAAAGTGGGGAATAGGAAAAACACAATTTACTAAGTATGAGTATTTTGAGCCCTATGAAAATTAATCAAAATACATCAAAATAAAATTTAAAATTCGTCCAAAATAATGCTTGAGAATTTAACCTCAACACAAAATAGTCCAATTACATTTAAATTAAATCTAGTGCTACATGTGTTGTGGGTCCTTCACTTCAATTGACTTGTTTTTGACCCAAATATCTTTCATTTAATTCCTTTATCAGTCCATATCGAATTAAGAACGTGATCAGGCTTAAATTCAATCTTAGACTTTGTTTGTACTGTCAAAATATCTTGAACCAGCCCAATCAACGGCTTTTTCAATTTTTGGGCCCTTGACCTGGTGATTGGTCCACTTGGAATTTGCAAACATCCTTTAGATTGTTTATTTGTGCAGGTGCTTGAGGTTGGATAAACTTCAGCTCTTAGTTCTTATCACACACACATATTTCAGTTCAAGTATGAATATTCTATACAAAACTCATCCACTAAAATTGTGAAAAAAAATACTAAAATCAACATTTAGAAAAAAAAAAAATACTCGATCAAATTCGTTGTTCTCGAATAACTATAAAACCAACGTTATTAGAAAAGAATTAAGAAATTTTTGCTATCCAAAAACGACATCCTATTAAAATAAATGGTATAAGAAAGATGATAGAATGTTTAAAAGTAATTGAGAAATCCATACTTAAGCAGCAAAATCCTAATAATGAGGATGATGTAAAATATATGATGTCACATGTTTTAAGGAAAGAAAATAGTATAGTTATCCCAGGTTCATTTCTTTCCACTCATGTTCCTCATGAGATAGCTTATAGTCTTCAATAAATCAACTACATATTGATACATCATTTGCATTAAATGTTATAATCTAATTACTTTACATTTATCTCATTTTATTTACAAACTTGATCATATTTTAAAAGGCCTGTACTTTTGTTTACTTTTTCCATGTTAAACCTCAAGATAATACTTGAGAGGAAATGAACCATTGATTGAAGAAATGTATAAATATTAACAGATTTTTTATTTTTATTTTTAACTCTATTTAATCGTAATGCTTGCAAGTTTTATTTTAGTATACATTGGACTACATATATCACTTGCACATTGAAACTTAAAATAATTTACATTGCTTTTACTTAAGAAGGTTAAAATATTAATTTTACAAACTTTTATTTGTTTAATTATGTATTCAATTATTTTGTATGTTTCACATTTTACAAAAATTATATTTGTGGTATAAAAGGAGTAAGTCATATTTTAAGTTATATTATGTAACATAAATAAATTTAAAATATTATAAGATTTGCCTAAATGAATAACTAAAATTTAAAAAATATTATAAATATAATTTAAATGTACAATTACATTTTAAACCAATTTGAATATGTTGTCTACCATGTAGTTTTATGAAATTAAGATGTATATCAACAATATATAAAATATTGCCTAATATTGAATTTTTTGCTACAATAGAAAAGTGTTATCTAAAATATAGGCATGTAGAGAAGTATTGTCTTTACGCATGACAAAATTCTACAAAAAGTAGTCTAAAAAATAGACAACGCTTAAAATGTATTATTTAAACATTATGAATAAAATCATTGTCTAAAAGTTGCCCATAAAATATGGTTTCTTGTAACATAAGACAATGGTTTTCTAAAATGTGTAACCCTAGAAAAAAAACTGTTGCCTATAAGCAATACCTACGATCACATACTCCACACTTGAAAATTCATCATCAAAGTGTTGCATCAAACTTAGGCTACATTTTTTCTAACTTTAGATTACATTTTTTAGTTATTGTAGCAAAAAATGGTGTGGTGTCAAGTTTAAAAGTCATTGAGATATATGTTGATTATATTATATAATAAGCTTTTAATATAGATTATTTTTATTTGATTAAGATTATTAGATGGAAATGTAATTTTGAAACTTGTTTAGTATGTGAACAAAATTAAGTGTTATAGTTGTTTATTTTGGAAAAAATGAAATTTTCACTTAAGTAAATATTTTTAGCTTAATAAAATTTTTTTAAATTTTGTGAAGTTTCTCTTAGGATAATTTTTGTTCAAGCAAAAATGTTTAACGCAAGTGAATATTTTCAAGATTATGTGAAGTTGCTTTTGAGACAATTTTCACTCAAGGAAAAAAGTTTAAATTCAGTAAAAATTTCTAAAATATTGTGAAGTTTCTCATGGGACAATAAGTTTTAAATTTTTTTTGTGTGGTTGCTTTGAGGGCAATTTTTGCTATGGTCAAACAAAAATAAAAATGAAAAAACTGAGTTGGATTTGGAACAATTTTCATCCCATTGAAGAAGAAAGAAACTTCTTTGGTTTTAAAAGTTTATTACTTTAATTGGATGAATAGGAGGATTATATATATGTACCAATAACGTTGAGAATGATATATGTTTAGATCATGTGTATGAATGTATATGTGTATATTTATATGATAAGTTGTTAATAATGACACATTAAATGAAAATAAATGTGTGTATTGTTTATGTGATTATTTTTATGAGATGTATTTTCATGAGATGTATTTTCATGGAGGGAATATTTTATTGATATGTTTAGATATCGTGTAAGATATCGTCCCTCAACTCATATTGGACTTATTTAGAGAAAAAATTAAGGTGGTGAGAGTAGAATGATGTTCTTATGACTTAGTATATCGTGTGAAAAATAAATGTGTTTAGTAGATCATATGAATTTACACGGTTACTGAAGGGAACATGTTCCTATTATATAGCTTTGTAAGTAAAGACAGTGTGACAAATGCATATCTCTGAATCTAATTTAACATGTGTAAATTCAATTATTTGTGATATTGAAGTCTATTATTAATGACATGAGATATATCTAGTTGAGATGAGAGTTAAAACACTTGATCCAAATATATGCTTAATAAATCTATGGAACGTATATCCTTGAGAATGTATGGATGATATTTGAATGACTTGTATAAATTATAAAAATATATGTATATGGTTTTAATATTTTCAAACATGTGAGGGTTTAAAATATTAATCTACCATATTTAGTGTACTTATTATTGTTTTTATTTATTTTTTTCTATAATAATAGTGTGTCACATGAGAATGAGATAATATTGAAAAAAAGAATCTCACTAAAAAAAATTTAAGAAGAAAGAAAAAGGATATATATATATTATACACTCTATTTTCTTTTCTTAAAATATCTATTTCTTATAATTCTCTATTAGAAAATTTACTCTTATTAATATTAATGTGAAGGTCATTATGATGATAAAAATTAACTAATCGAAAAAATTATATTTAATTTTTCTTCACCTTTGTTTCTTTGTTTTAACTAAAGTTTCTCTCTATCTACAAAATCCTCTCTCATTTTTTTTTTAATTTTCTTACTCTTATTCTCATATGTTTACAAAAGCTCAGCTTATCAGACCAAACCTTACCTTATGTTTTATAAAAACATTCAGGTAAGATTGAAAGAAAATATGTACATCAAAAAGTTACTAAGAGAACTTCTATATTAATAGTACAAATATACATATTAATAATGATACCTTCATTAAATATTTTTAATTAAAAAGTAATAATTTTCTAATAAATTAATATTTAGTTTGTATAGTTTTTTTTTTAATTTAGCAAATATCTATTTGTTCTGAAGTATTAAAAAATTTAATTTTTAGATATATTGAATTGGACAATGAATATTTTGAAGATTATTTTCATTTGTGTAAAATTGCTTCAAGAATGAAAATGGTTTAAAAATACTTAATAGCTTGAGTTATGTTAGTGTTTTCTAATGAGACGGTTTGGAATTATTTTCGGCGATAAGTATTATGAACAGCCACAAAAGATAAGTTTCGGTGTGAGTATTTCAATCATGAATTTATAAATTATTATTATTATACTTTTACCGAAATAAAGACATTCCATACTTCTATAGTTTTTAACAAAAATAAAATTAATAAAAATAATTACAGTTTATGTCAAATGGTGAGTTTGACTTACTTTATTTTTAAATAGAAAAAGTTATATCTTAACTATTAACTATATCTTTTAAATAATCATTTAATCCAACAATTACATAAAATAATAATGGATGGTTGATAATTTATTCTCCTATTTAAAAATGGGTGTGATTAGAGTGTTTTATAATCTTGTGTAGTTACTTTTAACTTTTGAATGTTTATTTTTACTTTTTAATTTTAAAATATATTTAATGATGCAATATAAATATGATATGTATATATTAAATAAGAAAATTGGTTTTTATATTCTTATATATTACTATTGTTATTATATTCATTTTAATGGCAAAAGCTTTTATCTATAAACTTCAAAATTATTATATCAAAATATTGAAATATAATATATTTATTATCATATTTAAACTTTTTGTGAATAAAATAGGTGAACGATAAGATTGAATTATATATTAAAATTCTTTTAAAATTTTTAAAACATTAGCATTTTATTAAACCAGTTAAACAATGTTTTAACTAACTTGAAGGCATTGTAAATTTTTTTCATAAAACTTAATCTACAGAGTATCTGATTAAGTTTTATTAGACGAATTATCACAAGTACAAGACTAATATTCTTAAACCTTAATCTATTATAGATAAAATTAAATATTATTCCAACGGTAAAATGCTGTTAAGAATGTTGACCACAAAATATTGTTAGGAATGTTGTCATTCCTAACTACATTAACTACATTTGTCAATCTAATTTTTTGAATCACAAAAATATTTAGTAAGGTGAAATAAAATATAAGTCCAAACTTAAAAAAATTAGTTTGACGACTTCTTAAATAGGTTCGTAAAATAAATAGAATTAACCATTAAGTATAACTTTGACTTAAACTTTAAAGTATATTATTCCTAAACCTTTAATTTAATTAAAAATTATAGTCATGAATCCCTTTCTTTTGGACTTTTTTATGTGGAAATTACATTTTAAGTTAGGAAACTTGTGATGGAAGGGGCACACGCGAAAAATGTTATACTTAAAATTAATTTCTACGAAATGCCTTTTTACAAAACTTACCTGGATACCTTTATTCAAAAGTATTTGTAAGAGAACTAAATAATAGATAAACGAAAATCCATTTTTTTTCTAAAATAATGTCAAAAACTTCACTGATTGATTTATTTCGTAAAATAATTTTAGTTTATAAAAAGTTTTATAACTTATTTTTCCTTTTTTATAGACATTTAACAGAAAAGTACCTTTCTCTCGTAATTGTCTTGAGAAAATGAATAGGATAAAAAGTTTTATTTTTTTCCACATATAGATAACAAAGTAATGTTGTGTATATTAATAGAACTTTATAAATGGTTGAATTTAATTTTAACATTATTTCATATCTCATATTTTACAATTAGATTTTTTTTATCAAAATTTATTTCGAATGTATAAAATATTAAGCATGGAAAATAAAAGTATAAATAAACGGAAACACAAAAATAAACTTGAGGTCATTTATCAATTCAAAAAAAAAAAAACATTAAAACTAAAATCATATTATATATTTTATTTATAAGATACAATTATATATTATTAATTTACTCATATTTTTCTATGTTACGGTTTTTCCTTTATCTCTCGTTTTGCCTTCTAACAGCTTCCTCGCTTGCAGATATTTACAGAAAAAATGGCGACACCAACGTTCAACGCTCTTCCTTCCTCCGTAAGACTCGAATTGCCATTTCTTCTTCCGTCGAAGCTCAACAAAGCGCGTTTCCCCTCGTTTTCGCTTCCAAACCCTACGTTCCGTCCCGTTATCTGCAGAGCCTCGGAGTCTTCCGTCGTTCCACCGAAGAAGCGTTCTTCTAAGGACAGAAACTCAAAGAACAACAACAAAAAGAAAAAGAATAGTAAGAGCAAAGCTATAACTACCGATTCCAACTCCGTTTACAATCTTGCTCCGCTGCCTCCACTTCCGACGTCACTTCCCAAACCTCCGGCGGGATTCGACGTCGACGAACGCGGCAAAGTTCTCAGCGCTTCCATGGAGCGACTAGCCACTCTAGTGAGTTTTTTAGGTTTTACTTTTGGATTCAATTAAAACGTAATTTGTATAGAACATGTGGTTTTGCATTCAAAAGATCTGTTGTGTTGTGGTTATGGACAATTATTTCCTGTCATTGTGCAATTTTGGTCGCTGAAATTTGATAGGAAGGCTGCTGACATTGTTATATATTGGAATGTTAGGGTTAATTCTTTGTTATTTCATCAAATGGTAAGATTTTGATAATGTACTAATATTAATCAATAGTTGAAATATTATTTAATTATCGTTAAACTTTTTAAAAGTCATTAGAACTAACGACAATTATGGTCTAATTATGTCAAACAAGAATGTGAGAAATGTGAGCTTAGGGATGCATAGTATACATGTTAAATGTTCACATTTTTTCAGAAGAACACGAATAACCTAATTTGTCACGTTTTAGGAGTGTGACGAATTATGAATGACTTGGTAACAGGTTGATCCGGCTAATAATCTTCCCATAGAGTGTGTTGTAAGGAGAGAGTTCAGGAGTTCTCAAGGAGACGACTGTTTGTTGCTTTGCCCTGTTGACATGTAAGTAAAAGGTTTCTAAATACTGCACTATGCTGGTAATCTGGAATTTTGATGACCAGTCTTTTAATTATTTATTGACTGTAGATTGGATTTTAACTGCAGGCCTGTCCAGATAGTGAAGCACACAACTAATGGATGGTCGGATGTAAGTTTTCATTTTGCATTCCATGTCTCAATTTGTTTATATATTGTTGACTTGACCTGTTCTCAGAAACTTAAAAGCGGGTTCATAATTAATTTTGATATTGGTGTAGTCTCGTTGTCAAACTCCTGAACTAATCTAAAATGTTCACCCATCTTCAATAACAAAACCTTATTGCTTATTATCTTGGCAAAATTTATTTTGTTTTTATTTCTTGATGAAGCTTCAATCCTAACTCAACCTGTATTATCGCCAAGCATTACATTATAGATAGTCTCACGCCTAGATAAATGAGGAGGTCTGAATTAGGCAATTGACATATAACTTAAAGCGTTGTCAAATCTTCATGAAATTGGTAGTTCATTTAATTGTGTTTTGAACTTTTTTTTGAGAAAACACCGCGGCGTCCTTTTATTTGGTCCAGCCATTGTTTGGTGAGGAAAGGTTTTCTTTGTATTTGAATGTTTCATTTCAATTCTTATTTTATCTGTGCTTTAGGTCAGTGATGAGGAGCTTGAATCTATTCTGCCCAGTGCTGCTTATGCACTTGCCAAGATACATTTGTATCTGGTTAATAGTGGGTATGTCTGCCTTTTATTATGACTCAAAGTGTCATAGAATTGTGTTTGATCACTAAAATTTTTTGTCTGTCCATATTAGATACTGTTATACAGCCCGTGGTGGTTTTTGTTACTCGGAAGAGGACATATTTGACTTTCATACAGGCAAGAAATTCTTTTTTTCTGTTTTCTTACTACAATAGTAATTTCTTATATTTAGATAACACAGAAAATATTCTGGCCCACAAATGGCTGTTAATGTTACAAAGATTCTATATAGTTTATGGGGTGCTATTACATCATGAAATTTAGACTCTATCTTTAGTGTATGCCCGAAAGCATAAGAATGGTTGAAGGAAAGTTAACTATCATGCTGTGGTGCCTTGAGGTCATGAACTTAGCCCCACATACCCAAGGGACCCTGGCCTAACTAATGGGGTTCTAAAGTCTTCTAACACATGAATAAGGTGCAATAATCACAGTGATGAATTCGCACTTGGAGAGGTGCATAATAAGCACTGCCATCTATAATACATAGGGGCGGTGACTGCAGCTGTTAGAGAGCACACAGCATAAATAGGTGTGGTACCATTTACACACATTTTCATGCATGGGTCGTGCATAATCAGGCTTTCGAAGGTCTCTTTAGTCTCTCTCTGGCTTTATAGGATTCCTCAGCAAGATGTGTTCTCTAGGATTAAACCTTTGGAATTTATGGTGAAAAATACGTCCATGTTGAAGATTGGTCTTGTTTGTACATTTCTCTTTGGTTTAAAAGCCACCTTTCTCTTTGTTCTATTCCTTTCATATACCCATCATAATTTTGGTTAATTGTTTTCAGGGAAGTTACTCTTCCCTTTATATAAAAATGAATTTGCTAGCATACAAACTGAAATAATAAATGGAGTTGCTGAGCATTTCTTTATCGCAAATCTGTTTTCCTGTCTATTTTTGTGACATTTGGTTGGTGGCTACTCCTTAAGATAATAAATTTTCTTACAACCATTACTTTTAGATATTAACAGTTTGTTAATTTTCTCTACCCATTACTTCCACAATTGTCTGACTAGTTTCATCAACACTAAATTCGTAATACATTGCAATGCTGACAATTTTAAGCTTTTGAAGATTACTTGTTTATCTCTCGTATTCAATCTTCATGTGTAAGTTTGGTCAAGAATTTTTGTTTGGTAAAAGTATATATTTCTTACATGCCTTTTTATCCATAAGAAAATGGCATGTCTTCTACACTCATTCTTTCACTTTGTCTACTATTGTGTTTCTGATTTTGATATGGAGAAGAAAATGCTTTACATACACCACTCCCATTTTCCATTTCCCCCAATTTCCGTGTTTGATCTTATTAAATTGATTAAATAAAAGGGTAATATCTAGGCAGATACTATCAATTTATTGCCCAACTTTGTATCTTCACTGTAGTATGCTGGAGTCAAGATCAGCTTATGATAATTCGGGAATGGTAAAGTGATAAACATGCTGCAAAACATTTTAATTGCATGTCTAAAATTAATGGACGATGTTTCCCATTCTGCAGATGCTGAAGGGGACAGCTTGCCAACTGAAGGTGTAGAAATTGTAAACTTCAACGTGGTAATTTTATATACCTTCTATTGCGCAAATATGTTTGCCTTTAACAGAAGCAAAACTTCCCTGTTATTTTTTGCTTTTCTGGAATTTGGATGTTTTGACATTTATAAGCTATTTGACATGTTTAGACTTTTATTCTTCTCTAGTACACTCATAATAATGACTTACTTTCTGAATGATTTTGTATACATTAAATATTCCATTTTTTAATCAGAGTCTTGCTAACTTAGACTTGAAAATGATAAATGTGAACATAGTTATGAAGAGGAACAAACAAACATGTTAGTTTGTAAAAAAGCCACACCATCCTGCTTCTTTGTTAAAAAAAAAAAGCCTCGCGTTGAAGTATGTCTGTACCTTGTCTTTGTAGGTACTGTCCCTTGCATTAATTATTTTAGACTAAAATACCCCTAATTATAAAAGAGAGGTTGTACTCGCAAATAATTACTTCCTCCTACCATCTTACACATATTTTTGAGAGAAAAAATCTTGTTTCACATTATTTGTTGTTTTACTGAATCAATGATATGATACATAACGTTTATTTTTTTCCGGTACTGTCTTTAATCAATATCTACAGTACTATGTATCAATTCTTATTTATAAGCAAAAAAAAAAATCACATTTTTTTTTTTTTTTCAAATATAAGAAAGTTTTAACTACCTTTATTTAATTTACTGGTACTTTCTCTAAAATACCCTATCTTTTATTAGTGTTTGATCTTTGGTTACACCATCATAATGCGTACACTTTGTTTTATGGGAAGAATATTTTAGGAAAAATAATGAGATTAGTAAAATTTGATGTAGATAACTAATTTCCTTGATCTATGTGAAGTTAGTTTAATCCCCTTATAAACGAGAACTAAGGTAATAGGATTATTGTACAATAAGAGTAAATGAGTAAGTAATTATAGGATTATCTATGGAAGTTACACAATGCTTTCTATCAAATTTATCCCCTTATCAACGAGAACTAAGGTAATAGGATTATTGTGCAATAAGATTAGATGAGTAAGTAATTATAGGATGAGTTACATAATGTTTTCTATTAAATTCATTATATAAATTGAATTCCTCAATACCTGTTTCAAAACCTCAATTGTCATATAGAGTGGAACGAGTAGAGTAGAAAAAGAGAAGAATATTGATGATATAGGTAGTTTTGAAAAAAATATAAATTTATGAAAATTTATTGCTGTCAACTAACTTATTTCTTAAGTACTAATGAATTAGGTAATGTAGTCTTAAGAATAGGAATGAAGGGAGTCTAACTATACATCTATTATTTTATTTATTTCTTGATGGTATTGCTGAGAGAAAAGTAATTATTAGTACTTCTTTCCTGATGTTAGGAAGTGACAAATAATTTGAGGCAGAGTTATTTAAAATTTAAAAAATAAAATGAGATGGGGGGAAGAAAATTTTAAATCTCAAATAGGAGATACAGTTTCAATCTCATTTTAAATGGTTATCTTTCCAATATTGTAATAATTGAGTAGGAATAAAATATTTCTGAATTGCTTTAGGAAATTCTTAGCTTGAATGGGTTTAACATGAATTACCGTCTCTAATTTCAGGAAAAAATGATGAAAATAAATAAGAAATTTTCACATGAGTTTCTAATTTTTAATAACAAACTTATATTAAATAGGGGACACTTTCCAACAGCAATTATATTTATATTTGCTTGTTGTCTTGAAGATAATGTTGGTGAGTAAACTTGTTACCTGGGTATCTGCCGCACCTAATAATATTGTTGTCTTCTATTTCTGGGGTACCTCAAATTCATGCCTTAGCATAGTTCACACTTGGCAACCGTAGAAATTATAAATCATCTTACAGCCAGTGGATGGTTGTGTGGTCTAGTCATGTTAGCTTCTTTCTGCTATTAATCCATATTGTTTATGACTTTTATTTTTTTTATACATATATAGTTAAGGTACTTTTATATATTCTACTAAAGTGACCTCTAGGCTCTAGCACTGACCTAATGGAAAAAGTATGGGTATCAAAAAGCTAACATGATACATACACTAAGCATGCTTATTTATATCAATTTGCTGCAGGAAGAAGAATACTACATGATATATACACCATCTGATCCACTTCTTTTTGTAGCCATAAAGGTAAGCTTCCCTGTCAAGTTTCTTAAAAACACGTATTTCCTCTGTTGAACGATTGCCACATTTCATTTTCCAATGACGTTTTTTCTCTGATCAAACTAATTCTATGGTCGATTTGAGTGAAAACTGTTCAAAATACCAATGTGAATATATCTGATTAGTATGTGAACCAATATTCAAAAGCCAAACGTAATTAAGTTAGTCTTTCACTGCAGGATCAGAATGGAATTTTGCAAATTGCTGATGATGTAAGTTGGCACTTGACGCTACAGAATTTGGTCGCTATTTCCCATGTGTCGCAGTTAATTTGGCAATTTGGTTTCGCAAACAATTAAAACTTCCTAACAACTTCAGACTGTCCGTTTAGTATAACGGTCCTTTCTTTGCTTTGCACTGGTGTATCATATATTTAAGGATGCTTAATGCACCCATATTAAATGTTAGTGCCCGAATATAGCGGAAGGGAAATAAAATTTATGCTTTCAAGATCACAAGAAGTTGCTAATCTCAACTTTTGTGAACAGGAACTGCTTGAAGATCCTGCTATCACCAGCGCTATAGATGAAGAGACTGAATTTAATGCCTTGGTGGTGTGTGGTTATATTCTTTCGAAGTGATATTCCTTTTGGTTAAGTTTGACTCTATTTATTTACGTGGTTTGCGATGTCTTGCACGCAGGAGGAAGAAGCTGCGCTCCTTGACGGAATATTGGGTCAAAGATAATCCCATATTTACTTTATGCAATAGAGCTGCCCACACTCCCACCAATGCTTTGCTTTTAGCGGGTTCATTTGCATGTTGAAGAAAGAAGCTACTATTTGTAATTTGTGCCTTAAGCCGGATCAAAAAAGTTATCCAACATAGAACAAACAGGCAGTTAGTATTTTTCCTCTGGATTGTCCCGGCTGGGTCTGTTTGCATATCAACAAATATCTGGGGATAGAACGGCTCCTATGTCTGTTTGATCAATTTTGTATGTATGCTTACTCATTATTTTCTGAGTTTAATTTTGATACATTAATTTGTAAATGTAATTTTTTTATCATGACAAATTATGATTGAACGACAACTTAGAAATTTACATTAGCTAGTGCTTCTAATAGTTATGAAATCATAATGCATATAGAAGTTGAAGTGCCAGCAGTGGTGGAGCTGTTATATAAGCTTTTTCATCTTTTATTTTCAAACCACGTAAACAGAATTGAAATGTTCTTGACTTCTCATTTTTATTGACAGTTGGTTTTTCATTTTCTTGATATTCCATCATCTTGTACATATATCTAGGTGGCAAAATGGATTATGTCTTTATTTGGATCGTGGGCTATTGCTGCATGGTAAAGACTTTGGACGAGTTTTTCGTGCACTCTAATACCTTCTTCTTGCACTCTCATACAAAATGTGAAATGATAATTATAATCTAAACTTTAAAAGTGCAAAGATTAAATTAGCCTTTACTCCTATATCTGGTTTTCACATTCGAAATCTCTATTTTCATCTATTTTTACTATTGTCTGAAGCCTGTACCGACTGTTGTCTTCATCCACTTCACTCTATACCAGGTACAGATATGTGTATTTGCATAGCTGCTGTGAGGAAAAGGCATCCGCTCTACACGTTCAGCATTCATTCACAAATTCAGCATCCGTTTGTTTCCATTCTTCCAAATCTTCGATTAATCCTCCAAACAAGCAATATGTAAGTAATTTTTGGTGTTTATTAGCAATTAATAAGTGATATTATTGATTAGAGTAGTTGATTTGGGATTTGGAGCTTTGTCGACGACAAGCAGATGAATTTTCCGATTTGGGATCTGGTTCTGGTTTTGATTTGGAAATGAGAACTGGATGACACCCTCATCCGATTCTCATTTTTTTGCCAATGTAAATCGGATGGGTGTGCCGTAGGAGAAGTTGTGGAACTAAAATTTTATATTGGGGTGAAGGAACTTGTCAAGACTTTGTTTAGATTGAGGGTAGAATAAAAAAAAAAAGAAAGAAAGAAAGGAAATGAGAGTGAGTGCCAAAGGAGAAACCACTTAAAGAGGTTGAACAATATTAAAGCAGTAAAAGAACAATTTTGAAAAGCCGAACTCACATATATATGAGACTATAGTGAAATAATATCCAAACAATTGAGACAAACTAGAAATTAAAATTAATAAAGAAGTAGGCACACCAAGGAAAATATTAAGGGAGTTACTAGAATAGATCACGAAAACAAAATGAAACTTAAGAGATAATTTTTTTTTCTTTTATTCAAGTTTTTTTTTTCTTTTTTTTTATCTTTTGAAAGGAGTATTATTTTTTTAATGTATATCCAAACTAGTTACACAATTGATAACACAATCGATGTATATCCAAACAAGTTAAACAATTGATATACATGACTATTAATCACATGTAAAACTTGAATTTGAAATAAAAGAAGAAACAAATATTAAAATGTAATGTCCAATTGAATCTTAGATAATCAATTAATATGAACAAACTTCAAAAAGAAGATATAATAGAAACTTAACTCTAAAACTTGTTAAAAATATAATAACAAATAATAACTCAAAACTAAAAAATAAAAACACTCAAAAGTACAAGCAGTATTCAAATTTAAATTCAATTTGAAATAAAAAAAGTGAAACTAAGATAATTCATGACAATTAGAGCTACACATGAATCTATATACAACATATTAATCATTAAAATCAAAATTACTCAAAATTAGACTAAATCAACATACTTAAATTCAAAGAAGACTTAAAGAAAGTAAAAACAACAATTTAGTAGATAGAACTCATAAAAATACACATAGATGGTTCATGATGAAGGAAATGAGTGTGAACCAAAATTTAGAAACATAAAGAAACAATTTAATGAAATGAACTTAAAATAAGTAAGAAATCATGCAAACAACACGACATAGACAAGAGTAAAAGAATGATATACTTATCTCTTGAAGAATCATGACTCCAAGTACCACATGACAAAATTTCTTTTTGTTCTAACAACTTCATTAATAGAGGAAGGATGGATATATGTAGAGGCTTGGATCAAAGGATTAACTCTCGAGTAGGGAAGTGGTAGAGAGGTTTCCTAAAAAAGAGGTGGGGCTAACTCTCAAGAAAAAAAAAAGCTAGGAGTAGTCGTGAGAAAGTGAGGTATCATTTTAGTATCATAACTCTACTTATTAAAAAGTGAATTTTACAAAGGGTGGAGAGTCTTATTTACAGGGATCATGGTCGACCAAGGAGAGAAGAGAAAAGAGAAAAATTCAAAAAATTCAAATTTGAATTCTCTTATTTTGAGGTACATAGGGGAGATCAAGTGACACTTGTCTAGTCATATTTTTAACATTTGAGCATTTGCTAAGAATGCTTCTTGCATATGCCTCTGTATATCTAGAACCAACCTAGGGTTTTTCTTGGACTTGGAGGAGCCCATTTGAAACTCTACTAGGTCTTCCTAACCTTAATCTAACCTTACTTTACTAATGACCCATGTATAAGCCCAAAATCATATATTACTTGACCCAAATATAAGATCTAAGTGTCTTATACTATTTGTCCCAAATATAAAGGTTCAAAATATCCTATATTACTTTGTACAAATATGTCACATGCTAAGGTTGACCCATGTTGATAATAGCTTGGGCCAACTAAGGTCATTTGAGGCCTAATCTTCCTGTATCGTTTTTGTTATTGCCTTAGTGGTTGGTCCATTGGCTAGGGATCTTCCAAGATCCCCTCCATCTTAAGAAGGATTTGTCCTTAAATATAAACGGTCTGCCTCATCATTTGTACCACCTGTCAAAGGAATAAAATCACTCTCATTAAAGGTGACTAAAATCACTCTCATTAAAGGTGACATTTACTTAATACTCATCAGACTCCTCGGGGGTTAAGTTTTATTTAGGAGATCTATCCTTGTACAAGTGAACTCATCTCTAAAATCCAAACCCGTTAAGAAACTCAAGCATACTCTTGAGTCTACATTAGACAAAAAAGATCTAATGGTGACTGATCAACTCATTCTTTGAGAGAAAGAAGCCATGAAAACTCAATAATAAACACCAAAAAGTTGCAATAGTTCTATGTCTGTTAGAAACAGTTAACTAGACTTAAGAAATTAATGTGACTAAGGAAGAAAAAATTCCAATAGATGAAGAAATTGCTTCATCAAGAACTCTTTCTCTGATGAAGGCATCATTTGAATTGTCAAATCTTCACTCGTCTAACAAAAGCTTATCCTTGTCTTCCAAGACAAATAAGACTATGAGCTATGAACCGAGAATGATGGTCACTTCCAGTATCTCTTGAGAGGATTTCCTAGACCATCTATCATAATACCCTTCACCTTGCCAAGTTTTGCTAATTCTACCATCTGTTTCCCCTTTCACTGATCAATATTTATCAAATGCTTATGGAAAACCTTAGTCTCCCTATTGTTTAAGAATAGTGTAGGCTAAAGATCAAGAGGGGTGAATTGAACTATGATTATTTTTCAAAAAATTTTAAAGAGAGAATGATAATCTTTATTAATCAATAAATTGTAAAATCAGTTCAACACAAATCAAGTGAAACCATCAATTAAAATTGAAAACAACTTATTGAAATATTTTTTTTATTTAGTAAAACAATTGAATGAAATTCAAAAACAATTGATTGGAATTTCTTAATAGTTAGATATTAACAAATAGTAAACTAAATTTTTTTAATATTACTTAGCTAAATTTCCTAATATTCAGATAAAAAACTATTAATAACACATGACTCCAATATTCATAACCATAATGATGTTGCAAACCATGTAAACATTGTTTTACATCACCCTATGAAATTTTAATCTACCAACTATAGTTACAAAGTTGTGTTCTATTATTGCCTTATATTCAGAACCAAAGACTGTTTTTAGGACAAAAAATTATACTAAATGCAACAATATCTTTGTAATGTAAAGTTATGAAGACCAATTTTTACCTACAAAATATTCGAAGTTGTTTGCTCATGCTGCACACTCAAAAGGATATGCTTCTATCAATGAGATTACTATTGCTATTGCATCATAACTTGTCTACGGAGGATTAACATCCAATAACTAAAAGTTGTTTCATTCAATAAATAATACAACCCAATTGATCCTTATTGTTTAGTAACCTTTATATGATATGATTCTAAGTTTCACATGAATCCAATCATTACTATAATCGTAACAAATAATGAAAATATCATCTTTTAAAATTAAAGCAAATAAACAATTTTCATTCAACTAATTTGCTAGCAAATTTTTAAAATAATCTTCCAAGTACCTCATTATTTATTATGCTAAAATTATAGTACATTAATTCATATGATAATTTCTTGTTATGAAACAAGAAAAATTTTACATAAAAAATATAACATAGAAAACCACAATATATACACTTGCTAGCAAAAAAAAAAAAAAAAAACCTCTAAAACAATGGCAGACTCTAGACGAGTTACAAGCTCTATTTTTATTAATGCCCTAAAAACATAATAAATATTGTCTGTCATACACACATGTTTAGAAGTTATTGGATTTAAAATTTAAGATGAAAATAAAGGATGATACTACCACACACATTTCGGAAGAGAAGCATGAGTTTTTTTATTTATTATTTTTTTTTGAAATAAGTAAAAAATAGTAATTTTTTATTTTTCCTATTTGGTCACTATCATAATTCAATGTTCAAATAAACAAAGAAGTGTAATTTATCCTCTATACATTTTGTCCTCCACGTCTTTGCTCCTATCCGTTTCACCCTTTTGACATTATACGTCCATAAAAGAAAATCATGTCCTAAAGATGGAACATACAAACATGTTGGTAAATATACATATATAATGTGTATCTTTAAAATAATACAATAAATAACATCATACAAAACCTACATTGTACTTTGATAGAAAATAACTAACTGTACCAAAGTATAATATACTTATTTTCTATGATGACAAGGACAACACCAATGTTGTAGAAACTCTATGTTATAAAACTCTTTGAGAAAGAAAAAGACAACTGCAAAAAATATCTAAACTTACTTTCTATGACGACAATGTCAATGATAATGATGATCGAGTCGCTTTTTATTTGATCCTCCACAATGCCTTTACTCGCGGATGCTCACAAATCCTATGTTATCCGCGCTTCCTGCTACAACGTCGACATCATCTGGTTCTAATTTTTCCTCACACTCCAATAACGATGACAACTTTGCCATTCATTCGCAACAACAAAAACTTTCAGAGTCACTCTAGACTTCTCCTACACTCACGACTTCACTTACGCTCGCAAATTCACCCTTCATTGTTTTCATTATGTGGTTTCTTTCCATCCCTTTCAACCCTAATTTAATTACCTTCTTTTGCCCTCTGTCACGTATTATATAAAGTTTAGCAAGATATAATTTTCATTTAGACGATGTCCAATGTCAATATATGCAAAAATGTCACCTATTAGTGTTAGACTAGTGTAGGGACACATATTGGTGTACATTTATCTTCTCTCTTATTATATATACATACACATGTACGTATATAATGTGTGTCTTTTATATATATATATAAATATATATATATATATATATTTATATATATATATATATATTTATATAGCATTAGTGATTTATATATAAAATTTTTGTATGCTCAAGTTTAATTTTAGTGATATAACATATATTTTAATTTTAGTGTAATTGATTCCAATTTATATTTAAGGTGAATTGAGTGTCAATTTTGTTATAAAAAAGGTCTTGTAGATCATTTGTTCAATCATATTACTTGCTTATTGTATCATTAATTGACATCTCTTAAAAACTTACTCTTATCTTATAGACCATCATAAATTTGACGTGGATGTTACATAGAATATAATAACTAAAAATTACCATGAGCAAATAATTTTGACTATCTTGATAGTAACACTATGTTTATGAAATATGCGAGTTCGATCATCAAATTTATCTCCATGTTAGACAGAAAGGAATCACAATTACAAAACCATGAAAATTTTAATAGGAGAAAATTGTGGATATGCATACTTCAAAGACTTTTCTTGTTGATTTAAAGACTAACTCAAGGATAAAGAATAAACATCTCAACCATGCACATGAAAGAAGCTTCGTAAGATATAAAGTATCAATTATAACATATCTAATAAAAAAATTGTGCAATTTTTACAGGTAGAAAAATATTGAAATTCAACAATAAATGGAACTTACCACTTTAAATGACGCCAGATTGCCACAAATGGGTAGTTGCCAACCAAAATTTAAGCTATATTAGAAAACAAAGAAAAAAAAAATCTAAGAAAGATGATTGATTGCACCTCATAAGCAACTTATTGAAAGAAACATGCTAACATTTCTATAAGCCTTCCAAGTTGTGGCAAATATTAATCCAATTTTACATGTTGTCTAAAGCCTTAATTTCATTTATCTACAATGAGTCTTTATTTAAAATATATTTGGACATTTATACAAAATGCTTAACAAACAACTATTATACCAATAACTAAAATTGAAAAAAAACACTAGATAAACAAAATTTTTAACACACACACACACACACACACACACACATATATATATATATATATATATATATTTTGTAAGCACCTTCCATTATTTAACAAGATTAACCACATATTTAATCATAACTTTTAAACATCAATTGTAACTATAATTACAATGTTGGCCATTAAATATGAATGAAATACTTTTAGTTCAATACATTTACAATTCTTCAGTTAATTTGGTTTGAAATCCACTAATCGAGTTGGACCTATCGAGCTACCAATTATTGGACCACTCTTATATATAAGTTTCACGCTCGAGTTGAGAAGTCTCAGCGTGAGTGGTGTTAGAGATCTCACATCGACTAGATATGAGGTCTTTCCGAAAACATAATTGAAAAAGACAACTAAATAACATAAACTATCTAATTGTTTTGATGTAGTTGTCTTCTTCCGTGTCATGTCTCCTTCCTATTTACTTGTTTAAATGTTTTCACCAAAATTTCTAAGACTTCAATTACACCACCACTGTGACATATGTATAAATATTTTGAACAACTTTACCTTTATATAATATATATATAAAAATATATTATTTTTGTCATAAAAATAGCTCATATTCAAAGTGACCAATAATATAACAAAAGTTTATGAATATATTTTGATGTAAGTGTATCACAACTCAATATTATTTTCACCAATGCACATCATTAGATATTTAGACCTCAACTACCTTGTCACTCAATCATTTCCAATGAATTTATAAGTTGTTAGGCTTGAGGTGTCATGATGGTTAGGAAAAACTCATAAATCTTGTTCCTTTTATTAAATTACATACCTTAGTTCCATCGTAAAAAAAATGATGTTGTTCTAACTAAAGTTTATTAGATAAATCCTAAGTTACTAAGATGATTTAAAATTTTTTAGGATCTATTCAAGGATTTTATGCTTGAAAAATTCTTTAAAATTCAAATTATTTATTGTGACGAGATTTAGTGCAAGTTGAAATATTGTTAAAAATACAATTTCATCCTTAAACTTTTAATGAGATATTGAAATATTCTTAAAATTACATGCTTTTTCGACCTTAAATAATCTGTAATGAAGAAATTTCAACAAATAATCTACACTTGAGATACAATCTTCAACCTCAAGCTCAAAGTCCTTAACACATGAAAAATTTAAATACAAAATACTCCTAAAAACTACAAATGTATTCTTATTACTCCCTTCACTCAAAATTATCACTAAAGTTTAAAATAATTATTATAAAATAACAATATTAATATATAATAATGTTAAAAACCTTCTAATTAGATCTGTAAGAAAAAAAAAATATGTTCTGAATTTGATGCCAAACTATCAATGCTATGGCATTTATGAGAATACTCAACTTCGAAAAAGATGAAATTGTTTTTGGTGATTACAGGAAAAGAGTGATCTTTGTACAAACTGGACACAAGCCCAAACCAAAACAAACACAAAAAAAAGTCAAGCGATCACACTGAGAAAGAAGAAAACTGCCACAACGATAACCATTTCTGCATCAACTCACTCACTCACTCTTAACAGTGAGAGAAGATGAGGATCAAAACGCTGCGTTTCCTCTTCCTCCTCTTTCTCTTTCTCTGTTCCCACCTCACCTTCGTCCTCTCATGGAAGAAAGAGGAATTCCGGACCTGCCACCAAACCCCATTCTGCAAGCGAGCCCGATCCCGCACCCCCGGCTCCTCCACCCTCATCGCCACCGACGTCACTATCTCCGACGGCGACCTCACCGCCAAACTCACCCCCAAATCCGAACCCCAAGCCAAACCCTTGATCCTCACTCTCTCCGTCCACCAACGCGGCATCCTCCGTCTCAAGATCGATGAAGACGCTTCCCTCTCCCCTCCCAAGAAACGCTTCCAGGTCCCCGACGTCGTCGTTCCGGAATTCGCCTCCTCTAAGCTCTGGCTCACGCGCCTCTCCGAGGAAGATAACGGCCTCGCCTCCTCCGTCTACCTCTCCGACGGCCACTCCGCCGTCCTTCGCCACGACCCCTTCGAACTCTTCGTCCGCGACGATAACTCCGGCGAACGCGTCATCTCCCTCAACTCCCACGGCCTCTTCGACTTCGAGCAACTGAAAGAAAAATCCGAAGACGACAACTGGGAAGAAAGCTTCCGCTCCCACACCGACCGTAGACCCTACGGTCCCCAATCAATCTCCTTCGACGTATCTTTCTACGGCGCCGATTTCGTATACGGCATCCCTGAACACGCCACCTCTCTCGCCCTAAGGCCCACCAGAGGCCCAAACGTCGAAGAATCGGAACCCTACCGTCTCTTCAACCTCGATGTCTTCGAGTACATCCACGATTCCCCTTTCGGTCTCTACGGTTCAATCCCCTTCATGGTTTCTCACGGCAAAGCCAGGGGTAGTTCTGGGTTTTTCTGGCTCAACGCTGCGGAGATGCAAATCGACGTTCTTGCCCCTGGCTGGGAAGCTGAGTCTGCTGGGTCTCATATCGCGCTTCCTTCTCACAGAATTGACACGTTTTGGATGAGCGAAGCTGGTGTTGTGGACACCTTCTTTTTCATTGGTCCAAGCCCTAAGGATGTTTTGCAACAGTACACGGCGGTCACCGGAACTCCGGCGATGCCCCAGATGTTTTCAATTGCCTATCATCAGTGCCGGTGGAATTACCGTGATGAGGAGGATGTTGAGCATGTGGATGCTAAGTTTGATGAGTTGGATATTCCTTATGATGTTTTGTGGCTTGACATTGAGCACACTAATGGGAAGAGGTATTTCACTTGGGATAGGGCTCTTTTCCCGCACCCTGAGGAGATGCAGAAGAAGTTGGCTGATAAAGGGAGACACATGGTCACCATTGTTGATCCTCACATTAAGCGGGATGATGATTTTTATTTGCACAAAGAGGCGTCGAAGAAGGGGTATTATGTTAAGGATTCCAGTGGCAATGACTTTGATGGATGGTGCTGGCCGGGTTCCTCGTCGTATCCTGATACTCTGAACCCGGAAATTAGGTCCTGGTGGGCTGATAAGTTCTCTTATCAGAATTATGTTGGTTCCACGCCTTCTCTCTACATATGGAATGACATGAATGAACCTTCTGTTTTCAATGGTCCAGAGGTATGCCAATTCATTCCAACATTCATTTATCTTTTTTCCCTTGTTTAGGTATGATAGGGAAGTTGGAATGTGCATTTTCAATGTTTTTCGAGGCTGAATATAAATTGTGTGCTTGAAGGAATTCACTTTCACCATCTATTTACATTATAATTATGAATGAGCAGCATTATGATCTTATGAGCTTCTTAAATGATGCAAGGTTTGTAATAATTTAGCACAATATTAACTTCTAATAATCAGGCCTCACAATTTAGGATTAGTTATTATAAAATAAATATTATCTTTAAGACATAAAGTCTAACACAAGAAAAAACGTATTATCAGTTACACCATCATGGTTAATATCCTTTAGTTTGTTGTGGTGCTCAATGATAGGTTGGCTGTTGTCTAAAAGTTCACTTAGGGAGAAAGAGGAGAAGCAGAGTATGATGAATATGAATAAAAATAAAAATTCCTCAACTAAGATAAGATTCTACCACTATACAATCTCCTACGAGGGAGATTCCAAAAATTGCTTAGTCCGAGTGAAACCAAATCAACATTGATTAATAGTTCTGAAAGAAAAGGAGGAAGAGCTGACCAAATTTGTTGGAGATCCTGTCAGTGTGCTGCAATTGTATAGTAATCCTATTTCTCGATGCTTTTATACTATCTCCGTACTTATGAATCCTCATTTCTCATAATGTCTATTTATATGCATTTAAGTTTTCTATCACAGAAGCAGAGTCAGGATGTATGGGTTGTGATCAACATGTTCATTGTGTTATTATGCCCCTTAAAGATTTTTTTTTTAAATTTCCAATGCTCTCCTAGAGATAGTGAAACTGAAGATATGATTACACACATTGTATTCAGGTGACAATGCCTAGAGATGCTGTGCACTATGGAGGCGTGGAACATCGAGAGTTGCATAATGCCTATGGATATTACTTCCACATGGCGACAGCTGATGGTCTAGTGAAGCGTGGTGATGGGAATGACAGGCCATTTGTTTTATCAAGAGCATTATTTGCTGGAAGTCAAAGGTATGGAGCAGTTTGGACTGGGGATAACACGGCCGAGTGGGATCACCTAAGAGTTTCTATTCCTATGGTTTTGACCCTTGGTCTTACTGGGATGTCATTCTCTGGTGGGTATTGTCCTTCTTACAATGTATTTTTATTTCATTATTCTTTTCTTTAAATATTCATAGCCAGTCGATATTTTTATTTGCACGAGTTAGAAAAATTCCTCCCTTTTGTTCATATACCTTATTCTTATCTCATGTACATAACGCAGGTGCTGATGTTGGTGGATTTTTTGGGAATCCTGAACCTGAGTTATTGGTTCGATGGTATCAACTAGGAGCTTACTATCCTTTCTTTAGGGCCCATGCCCATCATGACACAAAAAGACGAGAACCGTGGTTGTTTGGGTACGTTGCTTTACTTCAAGATTTCTTTGTCCCAAAGTTAAGATATTACAGGTTTTTTGGGTGCTCCTGTCTGCCGAACAATTGAAAAGTAATTATTTTACTGTTCATTTCTTCGTGTAAGAGCTGACAGCCTCTAAAAACCAGTGAAACACTTTTGCAAGAGAAGGATGTGTATTAAAAACCAGGCTAATATCTATCAAGGGAGGAACCCACAGAAATACCATGCAAATTTTAGATGTAAATGAAGTGGAGCTGAACTGTATATCTATATTGTAATTGCTAATTCGTATCAGAGACACACAATCATTGAAAATCAACAAATAATATCCATGTGGCTACATCTCTCGCCCACATGCACGTGGTTAATAAGTGGCATTAATGTTTGGATTTATAAAAATTGAATTTGATGTATATGCACTATAAGTATCTATTGTGTGCCTTGACTATCATGTGGCCTGAATTATATAGGTATCTGTTTGTCGACATTGTAAATTGATTATCTTTATGATATTGCAGGGAACGAAATACAGAATTGATTAAAGATGCTATACATGTTCGTTATGCGCTTCTCCCGTACTTCTACACATTATTCAGGGAAGCTAACACTACTGGTGTTCCTGTGGTTCGTCCACTGTGGATGGAATTCCCATCTGATGAAGCTACTTTTAGCAATGATGAAGCTTTCATGGTTGGGAGCAGCCTTTTAGTGCAAGGGATCTATACTGAGGTGATTTAATCAATTTTCATATACATATATGTTTTCCTTTGCAAATCATTTCCTTCTATTTTTGTGATCTTTGACTTAAGTTTGTGAATGGTTTGTTGCTGACAGCGGGCTAAGCATGCATCTGTCTATTTGCCTGGAAAAGAATCCTGGTATGACCTAAGAACTGGAACTGCATACAAGGGAGGGGTGACACACAAGTTAGAGGTTACTGAGGAGAGCATTCCAGCTTTTCAGAGAGCTGGGACCATTATTGCAAGGAAAGACCGGTATCGGCGAAGTTCCACTCAGATGGCAAATGATCCCTACACTCTGGTATGTATTCATGTTGATGTACCGCAAATGCTTATTTATTGCCAGATGTGTCTCATGGGACATAATTCTTGCCTTTTCTGTTATTTACTAGGTCTTGGTTTATTGTCTTTCTATTCAAAGCCCTTTGCTGTCATACATATACATATATCACAATAAAGTTTATGCTAGTTAGGGGTGTCAAAATGGATTCGTGAACCAACCTAGTTCCCCAACGGTTCTAGTTGGGTTGAAAAAAGTATAGTTTTTTTAAGTGTGGGCCAAATTGAACCGGGTCACTTAACCTGCAGGATTGAGCCGGGTTGGAGGTGGGTTGACTCATAACCCACCACCAACAACCCTTTATAAATTTTTCGTCATTTTTTCATTATAATTATTTGCCACTTTTATGTAAGTTGACACTTTTGTTTCTTTTAAGACTAGAGCCTCATTCAATAGCATTTGAATGATTTAAATGCTTAATTTATTTGTTTGTCCAATTATATAAGTTAGCATACACTTTGATTTTTACTTACTATTTTTATAATATCACTTTGGTTAATGTTTGGTGAAATAAGTAAATGTCGTGAGTGAACTGCTATACACAAAGCGAGTCGAGTCAATCTACTTCTATTGTACTATAATGAATATGAAACAAGTAGAGAAAGCCAAATATACTTAAATGTCAATTCATGGTGGGTCAAGTTGGGTTACAAAATTTTTTGCCTGCCAAAAGGTGAGTCAGGTTCAGTTGACTTATTTTCAGCTCAGCTCGTGGTGAGTCAACCCGTGTGACCTGGGTTGACTCACTTTGACACCCCTAATGCTAGTTAGCCCCTCGTGCTACTTGGCATCAGGCCATCAACATATCTTTGAACATTGAGGCACATCTTAAGCAAATATAATGCATTTTAATATTCATTTTGCCCACCTCTCTATGAGTTGAATAACAATGTTGAATGGGTACGTGTACACTTGTGTTTTTAACTTTTTTTAACACCACCAAAAAACTGAATGACTTTATGCACTGCAAGAGTACTTGCACGTCTGTTTATAATAACATCCAAAACAAAGATCTGAATCTCCTTTGTCCACTGACATGTGTATAAAAAGCATGTGGATATTGACTATTTGAGTAACTTGATTGCTAATTTGTTTTCATTCTAACCGAAAAATGGCGGACATGAGGTTGAGACAGTAAGTTGGGAAATGCTGTGGATGTCAGGATAACTATGGACACTAATCGAAAGTAGACAACTAATTTACTTGATCATTTTTATGACTTTTTATTGACAGGTTATAGCTCTGAATAGCTCCCAAGCAGCTGAAGGTGAACTCTACATTGATGATGGCAGCAGCTTTAATTTTCTGCAAGGGGCCTATGTCCATAGACGTTTTATTTTCTCGAATGGAAAACTTACTTCTATAGACCTGGCACCTTCAGGTAACAACAAGCGTTATCCATCAGATGCTTTCATTGAGAGGATTATCCTGCTGGGACAAGCTCCTGGCTCAAAAAATGCATTCATTGAGCCATCAAATCAAAAGATCGATGTTGAACTTGGCCCCCTTTGGCTTCTAAGGGCACGCGCACCAGCTGTTGTGACTGTACGCAAACCTAATGTCCGTGTTGCAGAAGACTGGACTATAACTGTTGTTTAACATTTCTGGTTTGAGGGGGATTTAATGTTCAATGCTACGTATAGTGCAAAACGAGATTTTGTTTCTGTAGTTGAGTTGATATGAAAGTTCAATAGCAAAGTTGGGGCTAGGAGAAAGAAAAGCAATAGTTGACGAATTTATGTGCACCAACTCAGTTTGAGCGGCTTATTTAATTTAGGACATGATAACTCGAAAGATTAATATTTGGAAGTTGCCATTCCATTGTTGTCTGCAGGAGTTATTTTGATAACGATAAATTTGTGTCATCTGGAATGGTCTGTTTGTTTCGGGAGAAGTTGTTGATAAATGTAATAACTTGGTCGTTAGTTTATATAGGCTGCAAAATCAAAGTAACCATTTATGAACAATGAATTGTTTTTAATGATTAAAACGAATTCGTCTAGGATGCGTTAGTATGTGCATAAATCCGAGACTGTGCAGGATTCGCTGATACATTATATCAGAGGTACATGCAAAAAAAGGATGACAGTGAAAATTGCACAAATCACACTCCACTAACTTTCTGTCTTTCAAAGTAGTTCAAATTCTACTTTATACCTTACATGAAAGAAAAACACATTAATTAGAGTCGGTCTTGGGCCTTCGTTGAGAAGTCTCAAATGTCTTGTCCCAGACTGCTTCTTCCTGCACCTCCATATCATCTTCCTGCACCTCCATATTCTAGGCAAATTTACCATTTAACCCTTTTTAAAATATTTCATATCCCATTATACCCTCCACCACCCCTTTTACTTCTTA
>Ga0209489_100244_pt1 | contig 91826 bp, 40 predicted proteins | sample SiratrowhiteBW_FD_187527 | JGI IMG/M metagenome (GOLD analysis project Ga0209489, IMG submission 187527) | Root nodule microbial communities of legume samples collected from California, USA - Siratro white BW (SPAdes) (version 2) | ecosystem: Host-associated > Plants > Roots > Nodule | place...
AAAAAAAAAAAAAAAACTAGAAAAAGTAAGAAAGAATAGAATGAATCATATTTTGCTTTTTTAGGTCATTTTAAGGTTAAAACATTCCGTAATTAATTATGATGAACACAATTCATTATGTAGTTTGATTTTTCTATTTTTTTTCTAATATAATGATTTTTTAATTTTCTTTTATTTCTTTGTTTTGTTTTCTATTTATTTCTTTCTTCTCAACAACAAAAACATTGGCGATATTGGAAGGTAATTGTTTTCTTTTATCACTGATAATAAATTTTATAAATAATGGAATAAAAAAGTCCCTAGTATTTATATATAAAAATTGGAAGGTAGGTGCTTAAGTTGGAGAAAACATTGAAGTTTATGAGAGGGCGTGTGGAGCCTAAGAGAGAAACAATGAAGTAGCTTCTGAGAGTCGTTTTCGAGTCGACACTCTCTGCTTGTGTACTCGGTACGTTGTGTTTCTGAGGGGCTCATCGCTGCATTATTTTTGGTTCCTTTCTCCATGGAATTTATAATTCAATCATCCAAGTGTCGGCAAAAAATGTTTATTCAAGTTTGCATCATTCTCTTTTCTTCACTACGCTCATTCAATACATATTTAACTCTTTTTCTTTTGTTAATATTGACCTGTTATAATATTTCATGTAAACAGTCACGATTATCATACTCATGAATTTTCAGAATCTAATGCTGATAAATGGTATGATCTAGTTAGTGTATAGAAGACTTTGTATGTAGATTATTTGATGTGTCTAATCATACTTATTAAGTGAATATCACATTATTTATAGATAGTTTCTTTAGTTTTGGATATATATTTAGAATGAGCAGTCTTTAGTATTAACTGCTTATATAGTAATATGACTAAAATGATATATATATAGAAACAAATCTCACTCCTGGAATTAAGATTGTATTGAAAGCTAACCTAATTATAAGACTGTAGGAGGAGGTTTTCTTGTTGGGGAGTTTTTTTATCCTGTATGAATGCTTGTATCATCTTATGCAGATTTTATTTATAGAGACTATATATACTCGTAAAAGGGTAAGTGTTCCTTTAGTTTATTAATTGTTTATTACAAATAAAAAAAATTGTCCAAATCACACGTTAAAAAATGTTGCTATTATATATTTTTATATATTTAAAGCTTAACAAGAGGGATCCGATTCATTCAAAGAGCACTTAATACTATGCAATAGGATTATAATTTCACTCATTCAATCTTTATCACAGATCCATTACTAGAACCTATAAATAATTTAATTTGTTGAGAATTGAACTTACATGGTTCAACTAGTAAAAATCTAGCTAATACATAACTAATTACTTTTACTTAGATAAAATCAAACCTATAACATCAAAGAAACAACATACAAAATTAGGATTACACCAGATCAATATTACATATGTAAGGATTACAATAGAATTAGGATTTTACGTTAAATAAGGGACTACGATTAAAAAAGTAAATAAAGAAAAATAGTAGATATGTAGCCTTAGAAATTAAAACTTCAATCCAATTTTCAATGGTAGAAATTTGGGAAAATTAATAACAAATTAGCAATATTAGGGCAAGGATACCTTACTGCAACTTTGGTGCACTGTGCTGTGCATTCTCCGACAATCTACCATCTTCTGCAATTTCTTAGCCCGACAAGGGACTGCAACACCTCGTTACTGTCTGACTGCAGCAACATCACTCAAGCTCAAATGGTACTCTCATGGTAAAAAGTTATAAATATGTAATTATATTAAAAACTTGAAAGAAGCGTTTTACCATTCATAACAAAATTTTCTCTTTCAATCTTTTGTTTCTCAACTCTTGATTGCAACAACTAAATATCCTTCTGTGACATGGTGAAGCATTTTTTCTTCTTCTTCATAGAATCGTCATCTACTGAACTTGCAACCCTAGGAATTCATAGCTAGGGGTCTCTACCTGCAAGGCTATATGCTGATAAAAGGGAGAGAAAGCGTTGCTGTGAGATGTGTTTCATGACTTGTAATTATCATATTGTTCACTCATTGGAATACGTGATTTTATTATTATCTTTTAGTTATAATTATATCATGTCAGAGAATTGCAGTGTGATTGCAGCAAAACGTCGTAGGGGCCTGGGACAAGTGAGTGCAATAATGCATAACTGCATGGATCCTTGTAAGAGTACAAACATAAAAAAAATCCTCCTCCCTTGAGCCTTTTTATGAAATCAATAATAAATAAAATGTAGAAAAGAATATAAGGTGGGAGAAGAGCTGCATATGGAGGCCATTGCCATCAATTTGTTCCTTAATGATTTCTCTTTTAGGGTGATTTTCTTTTGCATATTTTGTTCTCTGATATCAGAATAGCAAAGGTTTGAGCCAATTTATGTATAATTCTATAGTTTTACGGCAATCAGTGAACAGATACAAGAATATGCTGCATAAAGTACTTGAATTAATGCATAAAATAAGGCCTAACATTGGATACTGATATATACTTCCCATATATCACAATGCTTAAAAAAGATATAAACATCATATAGCCAGATATGAGACATAAAAACATTGCATAAAATTGAAACATAAAATCATTCTATCTTTATAAATCTTAAGAAAAGAGAACGATATCAAAGAAAAATGTTCTTCAGTTTGTAAAATCCTAGTTATGTATTTATTATGATATACGAATTTTTATATTTATCTATCAGATCCCCATATCAAATGGCTAAGATTTACTTGCAGGTGAGAGGTCAGATTTGATGATCTTAAAATCTCAATTGTTAGATTTTGATTGAACAACATATGGAAGCCAATAGCACTGACTGCATAAAATCTCGAATGCAATAAATGGGGGTTATTTATAGACTTACTTTTACACTAGCTTAGTGCTTATTTTGCTGTTTCTCCTCTTTGACTTTCTTCTATCCTTCAGGCTTGTAAGGAAGTACAGGAGCTTTCCTCTGTCTAAAGTCAGATTCTTCTGTAGGTTACAGTAAATTAACTTATTTCCTTACCTTATGTCATCTGCCACCACTGTTGCTGCTGTAGTTGCCCATGTGATATTTGAAGCTAAAATTCAGAGACCCCTTTTACAGATTTCGATTTGCTTTATTTTCCCTTTTTGTTATGAATCAAAGTTAAGAATATAATTCATTCGCTTAGTTTGCCTATTAGACCTGAGTTATATATACAAACCCTAAATAGTTCTTTTATATTTACAAAGTAAAGCTTTTCTGATGATTTTCTTTTAAGAATAATGTTACTCCAACTTACAATCCATAGGAAGAAATTAAGAAGAGATAATTTTGAACTAACATATACATTATGTGGATGGAGAGAAATATAGAGAAAAAAAAAAGGTTGTAGTTGTTGCACCAAGCTAAATCAAAGAGAAGTTTGACCCTCAATTGATTGGTGCAGTGAAGTTATGCTTATGGAGCCATTACCAATCTTACAGTACTGAATTATTAGTAGCCTACCTGCGCAGTCTCAAGCAAGATGGCTGATTTGAATCTAATCATTTAATTAAGTTCTACAAATTTGAACTTCATGTGTCAATTGCAGGAGGTAGTGCTACATTCACTCATTTGAATTGAGTCTGTTATTTTGCTTCCATCTCCCACACTTTCATCCCTTCGTTCTTCTAGAATCTTCTCTAGTTCTTGAGGGTGGCAGGGAATTTCCAAAACCCCCTTTTGCCGGAAACCATACTCTTCTCTTGCCCGCTCCAGCAGTCCCAAAAATGCAGTGTTAGTCAAATAGTGCAACTCCACAACAAACCGTTTGGTTTCTTCACCCTTGTTAGCAACAACCACAAAGTGTCCTTCCAAAACGTCATCTGGCACTTGTGCTGATTCATTCAGTGGATCCTCGTTGATCATTTGTGTTAGTGATCTCCTTATTGGTGCTAAGACTTCTGAGAGACCATAGTGAATCTTGCCAAAGAAAGACAAAAACATCATGAACTTTGTAATGTAATATTATCTTAATTAATTAAACTCTTGATGATCTAGATATGCTTGGAAAAGCTTGTTTCGTGATTATGGAGTGTGGATATTTATAATGATGACAAGGAGGATGAGATGAAGAAGCAATACATGAAAATTCTTGAGAGGTACTACTGTGGAGCCCTTTTGCTTATTGGTGCAAAACATGCACACTTAATGCAACGTTTTGACTGTCATTTTCAACCTTCTGTTATGGACATTGGCGTGTATTTCTTACGCGGTGTCTCCGTGAGGATCACCCGTGAAATATTCATGTAAATTGAATCTAGCACTGTGATTTTTTTTTTCTTATAAGCCTTGGAATCTTGTATTTGTGCCCTTCTCTTGATTTTTATTTTTCTGCATGATTAGGTGATATTGGTAACTATCCTTTTCAGGTGTATTGATATGTTGCCTATCACCTAAGGAAAATAAATGGGTCTCTTTTCATGATAGCTACCACGTACCCTCAAAAAATTACCTGTAATTTAACACCTTCTGGCAAGTGGTACCACTATTGGAGTTTCATTTTCGTCATCAACATTACTTGGATGAGCGATTTTCCGGGTCCAGAATGTGATAACCCTTGAATACTACCTTTGCAATCAAAGATTTTGAGAATCTTTATCAGAGTCTCCACTAGATTACAATGTATTTCTTTAATCTTCTTCATGGACAAGAAAAAAGTTATGGTATACAATGAACTACAACGAAAGTTTTAGGATTAGAGCAAATCCTATCACTATATTCGGTATATTTCATTGCTAATGAAAGAAAAAAAAACATAACTGGAAACTTCATTTATGAAATTTCAAAGTCTAAACTGTGATTTGAATTGCATCACAATTATAATCACAATATAAAGAATTCATTGCTCACTTCAATCCTTTTTCAACTGCGATTTTAGCTGCATCAACAACTGTTTTCTAATAAATTTTTACAATAAACTGCAACCACAATTTAGATTGATATTGAAGGAATATTACAAAGTGAACTAGAATTGGATTTTGATGCAAGAACACGCAATATATCTCCATCATTGCCAGGTAGGACTGGGAGGCATTCCACATGTCATTTAATGCAACCTTTGGCTCATTCAGTTCTTCCATTTGCTGGATCTTTTACGGTTACTGTTTGCGAGTCAATGATATGTAATGATTTTGAGAAGATCAAAATTATCAATGCAACAGACAAAGTTTTGCATGTAGCAGTTGAGTGTAATTGGTAGCGTGATTTATAAACTCTCTTTGAAAATCCTAGGGCTTTTTCAAAAATTAGAGTTTGATTTTGAATCTAGAAACTCTCTTTATCTACCTCTCTCTCTCTCTCTCTCCTCCTTTCACTTTCTTCCTTGTGTTTAAACTTATTCAATCATTGGCCCAAAAACAATGGCTCAAAACTATTAAATTTGCCTGTTTTCATAAGAATTTACTCAATCTTATCGTATGAGAATAATTGTTCAAAACTAGTCTTTTATGCACAATAGAATACAAAATAATGCCTGTTTTATGTTTCTTAAAAGACAGATAAATGAAAGAAATTGAGGGAAAAGAAGAAAAAAATAATGTGAAAATGTATAGGTTGTCTACGGGTAAAAGTATAAAAAAGGAGCAAAATGTAAAAAAAGAATAGTCTTGCACTTTCTTATCCAAAGAAAATTATACGAAGTCTTGCAAGTTAACTAGCTTAATTTATTCAAATCAGTTATTTAAATCCTTGATTAAATTTACATCGTCCGGAAAGTTATTGATGCAGTATGTAGTGATACATATTAGTGGAAAAAATATTATTAAATAATGTTCGTTCTTCCTCAGTATCTTACCTAGGAATTCAGATTCCTTACCCTATTTTTTTCGGATGAATGGAAGATACTTTACCATTTTTTTTATTTAACCGCTACATGTCATTTTAGATGTGTCACTACAAAAAAATCATTTTATGACAAACAATTAATCACAAATAGTAACAAATTTTGTAACAGATGCTAATGAGTAAATATTTATAACGGATTTTGTAACGAAAACATATCATCATTTCCTAAAAATTTCTTCACAAAAGGAAATTAGTAACAAAAATAACTCATCACTAAAATATATGTATCACAAAATATATTAACTAGAATTAGTGATAACCTTTGTAATGACAACCACGAACTTTACAACAAAATAGTTTCATCTTCAAGTGATCCAAAGCACAGTGTCTATTACCATTGTGGTATATCACTTCAAGCGAAATATATGAATGACACTTTAAGCATGCTCAAGTATAACATATCTGGTTTAAAGTGTTTTTACTTTAAATGTTTACACTTAAGTAGTATAAAGAACATGATATTAGATTAAACTTAAAACCTTTTAAGTCTTTCAATTTGAGCATCCAAACTTAAGTGGTCAGATATGTGTGGTTAAGCTGCGATCCATTGAGAAAGTAAAAATAATTTTATTCTAAATGCGTTGTTCTCTAATATTTTTTTTCTCTCTAATTGCCTTTGTTCTTCCACACAACTACTAGGTGTTCTCTTTTCTTTCTCCTGGTAGTAGTATGCCAACTCTCCTTCACAGTATACACGTTGCACACTCTCCATCTCTCATTCTCTTCTCTAATCGCCATCTCTCTTGCAGCCTCCCAATTCATAACCATGAGTTCTTGTTGCCGCCATGTATGTGTTCCCTTCATATATCTGAGTTCCTTTCTTATGTATGTGTTCCCTTCACATATCTGGGTTCTTTTCTTATGTATGTGTTCCCTCTTCAATCTCTCTCAATATTTTTATCAGGAAAAATAATTTTATCACGAATACCAGCAGTATATGGTTACATCATTTTAGCACAATTACTATATTCCCAACTTTTCGATCCCTAAATGAACTCAATTATTACAATCATTGTAATTTGAAATATTTAAAAATAGGATATATTTAGTTTTATTTTTATTGAATCAGTTTGACTCATCTTATTCAATCTCGGGCTACAGAACCATAAGGCAATAAGCATTTTATATGGGAGAATTCTCCACATATAAATCAATCTACTATAGAAAATGAATTATGTGATCAAGTTCCTCTAATTTTTATAGTTAATTATTGTCTAAAACCCTTTAAAGCAATTATCAATTAGAAGGGGAAGAAGGATTTTAATCTCTTCTGGTTGAGAATTTTGAAATTCTACTATGATTATAGGCTAGGAAAGTTTAGCACTGTTTGAAAAGAAAATGAAATGTTTGTAGAAGATGGTATGCAAATACTAAAGGTGTGTAGGGTGGTGGTGATCAAATGCAAAAAAATTCTACAGGAAGAGCTAAACTGTTACTGATAGATTAGAGAAAGAAGCAGCATCAGAAATGGTCTTTAAGACCATGTCTCTCAGGGTGGGGAATGTACAGAATGGAAGAGAAAGTAGGAGACTATGTATAGTGGTTTGGCGTTTGGCTTGGTAAGGGTACAGAATTGCCCCCACATATTCATTAGTTTAAGTTTTCCTCAACTGGAAAAAATACCAACTTCCCCAAATGATAAAAACGGATGAATCAGGTCTTTTTGGACTCCACTAGGTCATGATTTGTTGAATTTTATGTGCTGCTAGAGATTCGCCTGATTTGGGGGGAATTGGTGTGTCATCAGAAATGCCGGTATTGTAAGGCTTATGAGCTGAAATCCAGCTCATTTTTTATTTTGTGATTTTGACCTTAACATATTTAAATAAGATATGATTCTTCTCAGCAGCGGGATGGCTGAATAACGAAAACAATTGGCCATGTGCTTGACTTTCAACTCCAAAGTTCACGAGTAATAATAAGTATGAAGTTCATGTCTTCTGAGATCAAAATCATTTTACTGACAACCTGGCTGAGCAAAGGTGCCCTAGAGAATCAGAAACTATGGTGCTGCAAAGTTATATGTACTTCTGTTCTCAAGTTATTTGGTCTGCTACCAAAAGAAAAATGTTGCTCAATCTGTTTACTCTCATCTAATATGAGATTTTTTTTTTCTCCACACTTACACTCCTAACACTGTAAAGGATATAATCTCCCTGACAACTGATTTACACAGTTAAATTTTTTGTTTTTTAACCCCAAAGTAATACTAACTTGGAGAATTGATTTAAACCATATACAAAGAAGATTGGATGATAAAATCAAATGTTTTGGACTGATGCGTCAATCTTGCTAATTCTGTGTCCCTTTTATGTTCTTTCTTTTCCCTCTTGAAGTTTAGGTATTTCTCGTACTCAACTTAGTAATTTGACTTATAAAAAGGCAAAATAAAAAGTTTTAAGCCACCCAAAATACTATAATAGGTGTTATTTACTTTATTCATGTGTTATTTTTTCACTGAAAGAACACGATAAGGTTTGGAGATACACAAAGCAACACGTAATTAGATTGTGTTTCCTAACAGTTGTTCTCTACAATGGAAAGATGAGAATCCATTCATTCCTTCATCTTTGGTTATGCTTTTGGGGCTTCTAGAATCTTCTGTAACTCCTGAGGTGGACAAGGGAGTGCAAGAGCTCCTTGGTGTCGGAAACCATACTCTTCTTGAGCTTGGTCCAACAGTCCCAAGAAAGCAGGATCAGACAAGTAGTCTAACCCAACAATAAACCTTTTTGTTTCCTTACCCTTCATTGCAAGAACAGCAAAATAACCTTCCATAACACCATCTGGTGCCTCAGTTGGGGCACCATCTTCACTGAAGTAGCTGAATGAAGGCCTTCTAGCTACAAACAGTGAAAGACCCTTTTGTATCCGCCCAACAAAATACCTAAGCATCTCGATGGGACTTTGTTTTCTTCTGATATAAAATAGTGAATTAAAGAGTTTGAAGTTTTGGAGCTTGGTGTTGTATTCAGAGTTTGTCTATTTATGCTAAAGCAAAACGCGGAATTTCTTGACTCTAGGTGCGGATTACAAACAGTGGATGACGTGTTTCCATGCACTGCATTTATTGCCAATTCGCCATTATTTGAGGGATCCTCTTATCTTTGAGGGAGGGCCTAGCAGGAATTTATTGTCCCCATGTTTTTCTTATTCTTATAATGTATATGTTCAACTATGTACTACAATCCTAGAATATGGTTTTTTTAGGCTAAAATGAATGTTTCTAACTGAAGAACAGATTTTTTGGTGTAAGCGAATGCTAATTTTTAAAAACGCATAGGTTGTCATGTAGATTTGTAGTTGCAACTCTAGGAGCCGAGACCCTTGAGACTTAATTTGGTATTCTAAGAAATTACGTAAGGACTAATATGTGCATTGCCATGGCACTGGTTGCGAACACCTCAGAATCTTTGATATTGCAGAATGTATTTTAAAACCATGTTTCAATGGAATAATTAGTTTAATTTGTTGCTATTGGAACAAATCAAAGCAAATAGACAGTCTTATGCAAATTCACGAAGCTCTAGCAAGTACTCTTGAATTGTTTGTGTTTTTTGGCTTAGGAGTTGAATTGGCTTAATAGATAGGAAGCTGAAATTAATTTACAGTTTGAGGTAGCAGAAGAGACAACTGTGTGATATGTATATATTTATGCATCATTTTGAAGTTATGTGGACTAAAGGTTAAGGTTCAAAAAACTGATCTTAGGAGTGTCGTGTGGAGAACCATTCGGGAGCTTCTAACTTTCTTGAGATGTTTACATTTGAACTTTACCCAAATGAATAAACTTTAAAAAATTGTGGATATTAATAAATCATATTTTTAAAAATAATAGAAATTTTGTTTTAAATGCCACTTTTTAAAATATAAAATGATAATTTAAAAATGACTTTAACTAAAACAATTAACTCAAGGTGACTTTTTAAAGTTATTTTCAATGAACTTTTTTAAACAAGATGTGTTTTAAAATTCTCATATTTTCAAGTGTATTTCAACTTTATCAGGAGGACGAAATTTCATAAAGGTGACGAAGAGTGTGAGACTAGTTTTCCTTTCCAGAGTGGGAGTGGTTTCTTTCTCTAAATCTACGCCATAATGTTCGAAAACTATTTGAGAGTAAAATTATAAAAGGAATCTAATAAAAAGATAATATTTTTGTCTTCAACGTAATTTCAGAAATTTCAGAGATAATTGTTGATCAATACAATTGAATGTTAGACTTGAAAGCAAATATGAAATTATTCAAAAAGTGGGCTCTAGGAGAGGATATATTGAGTAGAGTATATAGAAAGCGGATTAAATTAGATTATTTAGTACAAATAATATTGTAAATTATATTATTTAGAATAAATAACATTTTAAAATTTATATTGTTTCATACCTACATATACTTTTTCAAATTAAATCTATTTTAAATCTATTTTAATCGTTGTATTAAGACTTCTCAAGAAAATAAAGAAACACCCTCAAATATAAAACACTCAAAACTCACAAAAATAACTTTACTACGAAGAATTACAAAAGTTTAACTTAGATTCAGAAAAACACATTAATCACTTATATAAAAGAAAATTTGATAAGTTTATATTGCTCGTAGATATTCTTCATCTTCAACTTGATCACCTTATAAGATTTGATGAATTTGACCTTTGAAGTTTTGTTGATTGTCTTTAGTAAAATCGTTTAATAAGAACACTCTGTGTTTGCTTCAATTTTATTTAAGAAAATAATTCAAACAAATTCTCGATATATAACAATTAATTGTAACAAAAACACAATTATTTAAGAGTATTAGTTCCCTTATAAGGAATTTATTAAACCGTTGATCTTTAAATTATTTTTAATTTCAAGATATCATAGCTTTATGAAAAACATTTTAAATAATGTTTATCTATAAAATCTTGATACATCTTAGTTAATTTTATTTTATATTTTTTATTTTAGATTAATACATCGTAAGGTCTATTAAACCATCTATCCATCTATCGAAAAGACTTTTTATATAACTTAATTATCTATTAAGATCTTTCAATTATATAAAAGTACATGTTGGAAAATTCAGGATTTAAGAATTTAGGGTTTAGGATTTAGTGGAGTCTTTGTTATTTTGTTATTATCCAAAATCTATGATGGTCTATGAAACCGTTTAATATGATATAAATAATCTAAAATCTCCACGTATAATTGTGCATGATTGCGTTCTTTTAGAGATAAAATCCAAGCAATAACAAAAGTAAAAAACCTTTCATCTCTCTTCATAGCTCATGTTTTAAATTGCTTAAGATTTGTTCCTTAAACAAAAGGAGGACTTTTTAAATAATTTAAGTATGCATAAATTTTATTGAAATTTTTTGGACCCGAAGAAACAAGCTAACCTTCTAACTTGAATTCAACGTTAGCCCAAATATTAATCATCAATAATTATTTCAAGTGTTTTTCACCTTTCATACAAAAGTCCCCTACACAAGATACTCTTGAATATAAGAACTTTACTAAATCAAGATAATATTTATCTTGTAATTCTAAAAAAGTCTTAAAGGTCTTGATTGCACATAAACCCTTAGAAGGTAAAACCTTCCCTCTTGAAACAATACAGTAGAATATACTTCTGAGTTATACTTTTATCTTCCCAAAATCTTCTAAACTATTTTCTTGCTTCCTCTTCACTAATTTAGTCTTTAAGTGTGATTCCGGAAGCTTTTTGATGTTTTGGAATTATGGTATATTTGATGAATTCAACATCTATCTTGAAAAAATTGAATATTTGAAGACTTACATATATTTTTAGGATGTATTGTATTTATTTTTATAATTACAATTAGAAAGCATTTTCAATTAAATTAAAACTTATCTTGGTGATAGAATGAGTTTCATTGATTAAAAAATATTTTTAATATGGTAAAATTTTTCTATCTAGGTTTAGAATGACTTAGAAAGCATTTTAATCAATTTGATAATCGTTTTAATTATGATCACTTTATAATTATGAGTAGTTTTGAACTCTGTTTTAATCCTATACGACAAGTTCTTAATAAATCAGGATCAATCAAATTCGGAAAAGATTTTGGACTATTATGTAATTTTACAAGCGAAATTAACAAATTAAAACATATATAATTTATTGCATTAAAATAAACCATTTGAAATCTATATAACTTTCTCATTTTAAAATTATTTTACAAGGTCAAGACATAAGGTTCAGAAAATATTTCTACTGTTGAAAATACTATAATGCAAAAACAATAAAAGAAAGCCACAGAATCAACTTCTTAAAATACAATGCCAAACGATCAACAATATTTACGTTATACAATTATTTGTGTGTACAAGAAAATATCTACATCAACTACCACAACATCATGATCCAGTTTATTTATTTCATTTCAATCATATTTATTTTCTTTCAATTTTCTATACTTTCTTTCCGAATATTAAAAATGCAATTTCAATTACTCATAACTAAATACTTAATTTTTTTAATAAATATAATTTTATATATTCTTTAATATATAAAATTATTTATTTAATGATTATATCAAATCAATTATCAAAATTCTATTTGTGAATAAATTGCTTTCATCATTTACAAAATTTTCACCATACACATAATAATTAAAAAAGTATGATAATAACAAAAGGGAAGAATGCTATTTATCATTATTCACATAATAATCTAAATAATAATTTTTAAATTAATTATTTCTCTATATAATGATTTTTTTAAATAATTATTTCATCTATGAAATTATAATTATTAATAGTTATTTTTATTTTTAAAGTTTTTTCTTTACCCTTCTTTTAAAAAGATTCTAAAAATATTAGGAAAGCAAGGTCAGAATTCTGTTATCGAAAAGCCGAATTCCAACATTTCTTCCGGCATTGAAAACCATTGTGCAAAATTCAGAACTCAAACTTGCACAAGAAAGTTTACCTATGTAAATAATGTGTACAATGTACTACCATGGAAAAAGAAAAAGAAGGAATGGTGCTGCTTCAATGAAAATTTCTTCAAATAAGTATTGAAGATGCTCATGTAACTAACTTCTATAGCATCTTAATGTACATTAAAAAACAGTCAAATGCCGATGAGCATACTAACCCAAACCCAATTGCCAGAAGCACACTCCACCATCCCTCTCGTACCTTTTCATGTCCCATGATGTGTAGCTTTAGAACGAAATTTGAGAAAAACATAAGCTGACTGGGATCTTGTGCACACTAATCAAACCATATGAATGGAATGCTAAACAAACTAAACAACATCCCACCAACCACGGTGGAAAATACCTAGGATTTCAGGTAAATTGATCATTTACCCTTTAGAAGTACTACAAGAGCACTAGCCAATTCTTGATATCTCCGTTGAAAGAGATTATATTTAACATGACACATTTCTAAACATGAACTAATTTTAACTTAAAAAATTATTTCATTTCTTCTTTTACAAATACTTGTTGAGAAGAAGTTTATTAATTTTCTTTCTATTTTCGTATCCTACAATGAAACCAGCTCAAAGTACAGTACCTTCACACTTGCAACTTAAGGAACTAATGCATTAACCAAGCCCATAATTACGATTATTAACTTTTCACTGGAAGGAAACTACACAGAATTACGAATCCTGCGAGCAAGTACCACGAGACTAAAACCTAAATTTACTTATTCTTCTCCATACACGATCTATACACCACCACAGCGTAAAACAAGATAGGTGCACAGAGATTCACAACCTCTAGGTCGGTGGCAGGAAATGTACAAGGGAAATTACCGAATTGATTCGAATAATCGAAGATCAAACCGTTGGTTTGCGGTGAAATCCGGTGCCAGGATCATCATCGGAGGGAAAAACCTGAAACCCCGTGACAAGCGCATCGGGAGGGCCACGTCGACACCTCTGCTCCATTTCCTGCACCGCATCAACACTCCCGGAGAAGAGAGCCTCCACGGAGCCGTCCTTCCGATTGCGCACCCACCCCTTCAACCCTAACTGCGTCGCATTCTCAATCGTCCAGTTCCGGTAAAACACTCCCTGCACCCTCCCCTTTATCACCACTCTCTCCTGCACCCAATCTAAATCACAATCGCGCCACAGATAGTAAAGAACAATAACTAAGATTGAGTTCGTCTCCACGCACCGTTTTGGCAGAAGAGGATTCTTGCGGTGTGGTCATCGCGGAGATAGAACGCGTGAGAGGAGAACGGAAATGGAAGATTCTAGAAGCGTTGTTTCTAGGATACGCGATGAGTGAGAGTCGTGGCGGAAAAAGCGTAACAGTAGCTGGTGCCATTGCTCCCGTTAGTATTATTACTTTATTGCCACGTTCGCGAGATTAAAAACAGGGTTTCTAGATTTGTATTGGGCCGGGTGAGGAAGGCCCAATTTATATCGGGGAGCCCAAAGCGTTGGGATGGTGACGGTGATGAGGTACGTGTTAAGGGTTTTTGTGTCGGCGAAGCACATGACGGCGAAGGTGGTGGTAGGGAACAACGGGAGGGAGGTGGCGTGCGCGTCGACCGTGGAGCACGCGCTGAGAAGCGCGTTCGAGTGGGGGAAGGGGTGTGACGCGAGGGCGGCGGCGTCCGTCGGGGAGGTGTTGGCGATGCGGGTGAAGACGGAGGCGCCGGAGGTGGGAATGGGAGGTGGGCTCCACTTTAACGTTGAGAGGGAGATCGAGAAGAAGAGTGTGGACAACGGAGATAAGGTGTGGACCGTGGTTAACGCTTTGAGGAAAAGAGGCGTCAAGGTTTTCGTCACCGATGATCGCGTTTAAGGTTCGCATCGTCCCCGAAAGTAAAAAAAAAAAAATGGCATTTCTGTTTATGAAATATTATTATTTTTAAATTGTATGCATAAATTATAGAAAGTTAAAAAAACAAATTATGACAGTATTGATAATCAAATACTACATTAGTAGATCACATTATGAATCTTATTTTCATTTTCAAGTGCATTTATGCGAAGTTGGTTGATTAGTTATGTTAGTTGGGTTCGAGCAAAACATAATTAGTATACATTGGTTTGCAATACACCTAAAATGCGAAAAATCGTTAGTTGCATTACATTGTAAAATAATTTTATTATAATAGGAACCAAAAAGCATAACACATAGTACAAATTATTCAACAAATTGTATGTCATCATATACTTTTGAATGTATAAGGATAATACGATATTGGCTTGTTTGAATTGATTTTGAGAAAAGTATATCGACTTAATAATGAATATATGTGAACGAATAAAATAAGTGGAATATAAATTATACATTTGTAATAGGAAAAGATAGTTTTTATTTAAATGTCATAATGTAGAATATAATATGATAGTTATTGCCTTCAAAAGCTTGATATTTCAAATGTACATGAAAATTTGATTTGGTGGTTGAAAATTAAAGAATGAAAAAATGTAGCTTAATCAACACCGTCATTGTCAACATTGTTCATTTTTTTTCTTTTCATCATGAATAATATAACTCTCTGAAGGTTGATTATATTATGAGTGAAATGAATGAAATGTAAAATATAGTATATGTGAACTATTAAAAATATTTTCTTCGGAAATTCTGATTTCAATTCTCTTTGTGGTTTGTCATCGTGACTAATAACATCTACAAAAGCAGATAAAATGTTAAAAGGATAAAATAAAACTCTTAATAAGATTAGACATATAAATGTTAGTTTAAAAAACGTACCAATAAGAAGTTCATTAAAAAATAGTTCCTCATAAGATAGCCTCAAAAGTACCGGGCCTAAATATAGTCCTAGCCCATTAGCAAATTGCAAAATTTTGGAACGGGCTTAGTTGGGCCCAAATTAAATTAGGTTAAAATTTTAAATATAGCCTATATCTTTAGTAAGTTAAATGATATGGTGCATCAAACAAAACTGATTTTTAAAAGTCCTACTTTTACAACATTTTGGGTATGTTAATGTGTAGCTAAAAGACAGCATTGTTATTAACCAGGCTTCTTAATAATAAATCTTAGGAGAAAAGATATAAAAAAATTGAAATTAACTTTTTCATAAACTTAAATTAACTTATGTACAAATTAATAATAAAAGTTCTCTCATAAAATTCCTTTAAACTTGAGCATAAACTAATTTTAATTCATGAAAAAATTTGTCCATAACTTTTGTTCACAAGAAGAATTTATGGATTTTCTAATTTATACACAAAATAATTTTAATTTATGGAGAAGTTCGTTTAATTTTTTTTCTTATTTTTCTCTTTTAAAAGTTTTTATCGAGAAATTTATTTAAATAGACTCTTAGGTCAAGTTTGCATAAGCTTTTTCATAAAGACTTTTAGGGAATAAATATAAAAAAAATTGTTTTCATAAACTAAAATTAGTTATATACAAATTAAAAATGTTATGTAATAGAGTTTCTGCCAATAAACTTATGTATAGAATAATTTTAACATGTAGATAAATTAATTTAACTTTTTTTCTCTCCTAGAAGTCCTAAAAATATCTCGTTCAAACATATCCTTAAAAACATATTTAAAACAATTCTTCATCTTTTAATTCTTCTTAAGAAAACCTTAGTATCATCACTAATTCACAAGTCCTTGAGCTTAAGTTATAACCATGATAAAGTCATCTAGCAAAGGTTTTAGCTCCCAGTCTTTTTATATTGACACCCTTTAACTCTTCCAAGTGTCTTAATTATGTTTACTGCTTCTAACTGGGCTGCAGAGGTTCTTGGTCTAGCTCCATTCACTATATGTTTTTATTATTTACATGGCTGACTACTTTGTTTTAATATCTCTTATACTTCCTTCCTATATCACATATAGAATCGTGCAAAAGCTCCTTGCATCCATCAAAATATATATGTGCATTCTTCAAAAGATACATTCTAAACTTGTATGTTATAGAGCTATGGAAGTTACCTCTTAATCCCTATAAAGGTATCTGGGTAAGCCTTTAGAAGACTTATGAACTCGTAATTTTCATTTCTCATTTCTCATGTTATCATTAAAGGTGTGTTCGGATTTACTTAATGGGAACACTCAACTTCAATGAAGAGAGCAGACTGTCTTTCAGTTCTTGAAAATTATTTAAAGAAATATATCATTTCCATTTTAAAGTAAGGCAAATAAAACACTTTTTATATGATATATTTCTTGAATTATAGATTTTACCAACATAATAACTTAGGCATATAAAGTAATAAAACAATATGTAAAAGAGCAGAAACATGTTGTTGGTATTTATTTATGTTTTTCCAATGCCAACTACTAGCCCACAATTTGCCGTCAAACCATTGAATTTTACATGCGGAAAAGAAAATTGAATATACGAGATCCTGATTCTAATCCTTATCCAAACTCAGACTACATATACCTAGTCAAAAAACAATGACCAAAAACATCGACACCGTTACAAAATCAAAAAGAGCTTTGAATAGCTACCAACTTTACCTCATAAAATATAGACAAACTTGAGCATGTGTGAGAAATGATTCAATTGTAGTGGGGGAAGAATTTAGAGTGGAGTGCACGTGGTTTGAACCGACACAGTGTTTGGGCTATTATATGAGAAATCTACGCCTTGACTACGGGGTTAATAAACAAGAATTTGAACAAAAAAGGAAGATGATTGTGTCCTAAAAGTGATTTTTTGCTTAAAAAAGTGAAAGGGCACCCTTAAACGAAGTCGTGAAATGTAGGAGACGTGTTCAAGTTAAGGGAAAAAAACACACTCGTGGCGTGCAAATTCAAACTCCAACACAGCACCATGTGTAGTTGACGTGGGATGGTCCCACTATTGTATGGTGGCTAACCACATTCTTATTCTTGTGTTGTGAGTCAAAAATAACAAAGATTCAACGCCAAACCCTAAACCTTTTTCAAACTCAGACATAGCCAACATAAAAGTTCCACCACCATGCAGTAGTAATCAATGCTGTTTATACCTTACAACAAGTTGAAAAATACTACTATAAGAAAATATGATATAGGTTTATAAACTACAAATAGAAGTTTGAGTATGGTAGATAAAGGAAGAGGCTAGTTACATTTTCAAATAAATATTAATCGTCAATTGAATTGGTGAATACTTGTTATAATAACATCTTACTGACAACCTATAAAATAAATAACCATAGTTTACCAGATAACTTGCAAGTACAGGTACATAATTTCACTGTGTCAATTTTGTCAAATTCTCTTTTTTGCATAAAATAATTTTGATAAATTGCTTTTCATGTCATTGTCTTTTTCAGACCTTTTCTTTTTGTGCCTTCTATTATGAGTAAACTATAACTATTTAAGTTAAACTTGTCATTTCATGGTAGACCAGCTTTTAGCCGAAGCAACCTACAATTAATCAATCAATCAACATTCACCTTATCAAATTATTTATGCAAGGTTACAATTCATATCTAAATTATTAGAATTGTGTCAATTTTATTCCTTTTCCATCAAATAATTTTCAAGCTTATCACTTAATTGTTATCTTTGTATTTATATGGTTCAGACAGTGAATTTTGTTTGAAATCTTCCAAATATAAATTAATTAATTATATCTTTATAAATTTTATTGAAAGATTAGATTTATTCTTTTGTTACCTTTTATAAAAACTTTGTAGTGATAGTTAAAAATTTCAAATCTTCATTTATTCTTCGTTTATTTGTTTAAAAGAATGGAATATCTATCATATGCATGTATATTGTTTAACTTTAATAAGGTATTCTTAGTTTTACCTTATTTCTAATGTGATATGTAAAAAGTATATTTTAATCAAATCAAAGAATCCTATTTAAAGTTCATTTATCATGACTAACAATCTATAAGACATGAATCAAGAAATGTATCTTACCATATATATTATACAAACTATTTATATAATATTTGTTCTAAATTCCTTATTTTTTAATGAAAATGATGGAAAATTTCTTTAATGTATATACATCTAATAGTTTTCTGTAACAGTGAATGATACGTCCTCAATAAAATTTAGAAACGCAAAACAAACAATAATCTTCATAAAACAAGAATCTTATTAGATAACAGTGCCAAATATGTTCATTAACATTTTTATCATATAATCAATTATTATTATGTTCACCAATCCAACAATCTGACTCATGTTAATCCATTTTCCATTGTATCGGTGAATTAAACTTTTTAAAAGTAATAGTCGAGCCATTTTGTAGAAACATATATGTATAATTTTATAGATATAATTTAAATGATTTATTATATTCGATGGAAAGACATAATATATATATATATATATATATATATATATATATATATATATATATATATATATATATATATAAACTTTTCATACTTATTTAATAGTTATAGTTATAGTTATATTCAAAATAGATGTATTATTGATAGAAATCTTTTAATATAAATATCTAAAATAAGATTAATCCTAATTATCTAAAAGAGTAAATTCACTATCATTTATTTAAATAAAAATGTTAATAAGATAAATGAGGAAAAGGGTTGAGATGTACATATTAGTATAAATTAAAAATTAATAAAATTGTTTGTTATATTTTAATTTCATATTTAATTATTTTCTAAAAGTAAAAGAAGAATTATAATAATTAAAATAAAAAAATTAAATATTAATAATTTAATGGTAGATGGTTAAGTTTAATCCTTCCAACTATACACTAAGTGTGAGTATTATGTAGATGTTTAACTACGTAGTTCTAGTTGAGATTTGATATTAAATAGTTCGATAATCTGTATTTTTAAAATACATGATATAATAAAATAATGAATAAAAAAATATTTAGTATTATATAATAATATAAGATTAAACGGAAAACAAATTAATATGGGGTGTAACATGTTAACCCAGTGTTTAACTCTGGAAGTTATGGTTTATGGGGACAAACAAATCTAATGTGTCTGGTTTATGGTAAGCCTTTTTATTGTGAGTTGCAACCTGATGTGAACAGCATTGTCATTATTGTATAAGCACATCTAAAATTTTAATTCAAAATTATTTAGAAAATAATTTATCTTAATATTAGAATTTCACAAAACATTTTCCTACATAAATAATGAGGTAAGCTTTTGTTTTTTATAGGCAATGAAAAATACAGTTTTGGCAGTATATAGTGAGAAGGGGTTGAGTGACATCATATTTATCGATTCTCGAATACAATCTGTTCATACTTCACATGAGTTTAACCGGTTATACTGCTCTAACTGACAAGTCCAATTAACCAATATTATAAGAAATTTTATGACTATTAATTTATACAAATTTAATAACTATGGTGGATCACCCACATGGTTTATGATGGATAATGCATTTTCATGACATGCATGTAAGATGTAGCATGTCATACTCCATGATCCATGCTAGCCGACACATATTTTGTGCGAATCATAGTCATCGCTGAGTCAGAAATGGGCGTGGGGACCACTTTCATGACTGTTCCTTCCTCTCAGAGAGTCTTAACTCAACAACTTAATCAGAATCATCGAATTCAATTTCTTATTTTTTTTTTCACAACTAATGTTGTTGTTGGCAAAATTTCCTTTTCAACAACTATTGTTTTGCTCTTCATTACATTGCTAGTTAACTACCAAAACCACACTTTTTCTAACAAAATAATATGTTTTACAAAGGACAAAACTATAAGTATTTTAATATAATTTTTTAATTATAATTAAAAATTTGATAATTTATATTGATATTAAATACATATAAATACAAATGTAGTGAAATTCTAAATCGAATTACAAAATCTTTTTACAAAAATAATCTTAAAAAGTTTGTCTAAATATTTTTCTGTTTACAGAATGATGCCTATCTATAGCACAAAAAAGCCTTTGCTGTGCTTCACTGATTTACTAAACTCTGAATTTGAATGTAGTACAACTCGAGATCTCAAATGTAGTACAACTTTTGTCACACTAAAATGATGTAACACTGCATTTTGTATTAAGTGTCATACTTTATTACACAAGTAACAATTGTCATTAGTATATTTCCTATTTTTCTTACTGTAAAAAAAAAAAAATAAAGAAAAATGAAAAAAAAAAGTGAAAAATGAGTACAAAGAGAGATTACTTAACTACAAAAATATATATATATATATATACTAGTTATTGATTTTTTATTTTATTTTATTATTATTATTAAAAATTGATTATTATATTTAATATTATTATTATAAAAGAAAACATATAGCACCTTTGAAAAGAAAAAAAGTATTAAAATTTTAATAATATACAAATATGTTGTTTCTCTGTAAAAGATACCTATGAATATATAAAAGAATGATAAAATTGATAATGTTAGAGTAAAAATTATCTATTGTCACAGGCTATAATAGATCTCTAATAAATTTGTGTTAGTTTCTACCTTATTTTAAACGAGTTACAATTTTCAAATTTCCTTCGATTTTATACAGATTAATGAACAATTTTGATCCCCTTAAAAAAAAGTAAAAGAAAAGAAAACAAATAGTCTTAAATAAAAAAAAACTTAAAAATAAAATACTTATTTTTAAAATTTAAATTATATTAATAAATTAGTTTTCATTTTAGATATAATAATTTGATAGATAAATTATATATACTTTAATCAATTTTTTATTATAATATTTTTTAAATATAATTATTATTTAATAAAACTATTGAGAGTCTAATCTATTTAGACCATGGACTAAATTATCTAGAAACCCCAAATGAATCTATGTTACAATTTTCTTGACTTGATCTCATCTATTTTGTTAACTTTTTATATTAGTCATCTAGTAAAACTTAGAGCATAATCAAATCGATTCCATTGGAGGGTTCGTGAATCATGTTATACAATTGAAAACCAGAAGCTAGCTTTAGGAGAGAGGAACCATTTTGAGTTTGTAAAATTCAAATGGCAATGGCAACTTTGAAAACCATGGTAAGGGCGGCCGTGGGTTTTGAAATCTACGCTTACAGTTCTACTAAACGATAAGTAAAATTATTTACAAAAGATACTACAAATGAAAATAAACAATACGTAAAAGACAATGATTTTTTGATACTAGCCGTTGAATACAGCAATATGTTGAAAAAACAGCTCATGATAATATATAGTAAGTTACTTAACATTACTTTCATAGTTTGTTGCTTTTGAATTTGTTATTCATCTCCAAAGATATGTTTCACTTATAAATTTATAATCCAGAAAATATTTTGCAAACAAGCATTATCTCTACGTAGGGATAGATAGACACAGAACTACAACGCAATAATAAAATGCAACTGCAATACTCTACTTGTTGTATTGTACGATCGACAATTGTAATGCTTCAACCCACGTGGATTATAATTTGAACATCGTTAATATGCATGCGATTTGAGTAACTTTACACGTTTATAATTTTGAGGTTATGTTCAAGTAAGTGGGGAGCGCAATTTAGAAAGGGTGTAGTGTAGCACAACATGAAAGTGATGAAGCCAGAAATGGAAGTTGCGATGGTAACAAAACTATATATAATTATTTCTTTGCAGAATTTATAGCTTTGTGCATCTTAAATATTTTCAATGATTCAGGCTCTTAAATTATTAGGGCAGTGACCCCGCAAAAAGCCTATAAAAGCCTATGCTGTGATGTATCATGATTAGGAGGATAATCTTGGACGAACCTTCCAATTAGAAAATAATAATGAATAAATTTAAAGTATAGTGAAGGTTGTTGGTGTGGTGTGATGACCTTATCATAAAATCCAAATACCAAAATACGATCACAAAAATGTAGGAACTATAGCTAGGGTTCTAGATAATCCTTGTTCTTTCCTGAATCCTCATCAGTTGAACTCTTCCCAAAAATTTCGAGTGTGATGACGTGGGAGGCAACTGCATCAATAGTTTACATGACTCAGCCAACCCACCAAAGCCACATGACAGAAAAGACCTAACCAACACACTTTGTATTGTTAGTATTTTATGTGGCAGGCGTAGATATTTTCAATTATTTTACACTTTCAAAATTTTATAGAAAAGGCATATATAATCCCTTCAAAATATTCTCACTATTTACTTATCAGAAAATAATTTAAACCTAATGTGACCAGATTTAAACCAAATAGAAGTTATACACATTCCTTTTGGATATTTTCGTAACTAACCTACAAAATGTGGTTAGACATGGTAGATTGACACCCAGTGAAAACAATTTACCTAAGAAAACTGTGTTTGTGTCCGAAAACTGTTTTAGTGGTGGTTGATGAATTGAAGTGTTAGAGTGGGACCTAGGAGGGAATAAAATGCGACAGCAACGTTGTACTATTGTATTGTATGGTCCGTGGAGAATTGGAAGGCAGCGATGAATGTGCTTCGTGGAACTTTCACACTTACGTCTTTTTCTCAAATCTCAAAGCGTTTTGCACATAAAGACTAAGTAATCATGGGAAGGTGGAAATATCCCTTCGTCTTTTGGAGGTGTCAAATTTTGTCATAATGCTTACAAACTAGTCATCCCCTTCTTTTCAATGTTGCTTATTAATTAATCTCATACTTTTCTTGTGTTAAGTTCAATTATGTCACGTAAGTGCATCCATTATCATGGGATTCACCTTAATCTCTAGATCAATCAAACACTAAAACTTATAATGCACGAGTTTAGGTCTAAAAATCAAAGCATTTTAAAGGCTTGACAATGGCTAATGCGGTTGTAACCATCGCTTTTTAACCAATTTTAATTAATTAGCGTTGATCGTGTGCCATTTGCCTCCGTTGAAACTAACAACTTGTTATTCCTCAAATATACGTAATTATTTGAGGAGAAATACAAAAAAGAAAATTCCATATCCAGGATAAATTTATATAAGAGAATAAAATATTAAATCTAATTCGAACTCTTAAGTTAATAGATTTACGACTTTCTTCTTTGTATATTAGTTGTTTTTTCACTTAATATGAAAATTTAAAATTAATCTTGAATTTCTAACGATAACAATATAAAGACTAATAGACTGATAGTACCTTGTTTATTCCTTTTATAAAAGTCTCGCCGTCCTTTCTTTTGAATTGTTTTGCACATATTAAAATTAATGATAAATATATATTTTTTGAAATAACTTTACTACTGTAAATGCGATATTGTTATGATGAGAGAATATTCAATTTATAGAATTTTTTTGAATGAAAGTAATAATATTCTATTGAAAAGTGAGAACATTAATAAATTTATTTTTTTAAGAAAGGGATTAGAACTACATTCATTTTGGGATGGAAGAAGTATATAATTTCATGCTAGCAATTGTTTCTAAAGGTTAGATAAAATTAACTTCGTTTGAGTAATATTAAACTTGATTTTCTCAAACAAAATATTTAGAATGGAAAAAATGTCTTTTTACATAATCGTACGAACTTCAAATAAATAACATGATGATTATAAAGGAGATAGGGTAAAGAATTATAAAAAAAATCTTTTATTGAAACTAAAACAAAATTATATTATGATATAGGTAGGCTATTATCAGTATTATAACACTTAGAATTAGTGTCACTTCTCTAATAGCAGCGCCTTTGAGAAAGAGCATTGCAGTTTTTCGTGTTACAAAAAATAAAGGAGAAAGAGGTACATTCATTTTAATCAAAGTAACACTAAATATCTGAATATGGAATACTGACTTGAGCATTTGAGTGTCTTCTGGAGGTACCTTCCCCTTTGTTCTAGACGTCGAAGATCAAAAAACGACAAAGGAGTTGTTGGAATTGATATCTTGAAAATATTGTTCTCAGTCTCAAAGTCCTGTAAGAACAAATTCTTTCATCAACTTATTAAGCAAAACTCTTGTATATATTTCCTCCATATTAAAGTATAAATCAAAGTAACTAAGTTTTATCTTAATTAAGACAATTAGTTAACGTAAACAAATAGAGTATCAAGATTCAACGACTAATCATGCACTAAAACACAAATGTGAGATTGTCGATTTTGACAATGTATCATGCCTCCCTGTCGTCTAAAGTACTATTTTAGTATAATTTCTTTTCATATTATCATAATGTATATTTTTTTATTTATAAAATGAGTCATATAAAAGAAATCTTATGATAAGAACACAATTTCAATGGTATCAAAAGAAAAGAAGAAATTATGTCAAAATGACACTATTTTAATGAAAATAAAAAAGTTAAAGGTGTATCCACTTCAACTATAAATAGTATTCCCTTTCGTAATAATAAGTGCACGTAATTAATTCAGGTATGAGAATATCAACTAATATCACTATATGAGTGATAATTGATGCAACTAATTATTTCAGGCTGAACATATTAAATTAATACACTAGTGCATGTGTGATAATTAATGCACTTAATTAATTATTTATTTAAGGAGTGAAAATATCAAATTAATATACTAAATTAATTATTTTAAATGCATGCATCAAAATTCATATGTACAAAATTAATACACCATAAGTCAAAATTAACTAATTCCAGTCATTATTTCACATTAACACAATTCTTATTTTATTTTTCTCACTAAGTTATCTTAACTTCATTTTAACTTTTTTTTTTCATTAAAATCATACCACTTTAACACAATTTTAATATTTGAAATCGTTATCCATTTTGATAAAATAAATTATTTATTATTATAATTACATAATGAAATTTTACTATAATGGTGCTTTTGTCCTCTATATCTTTATAACTTAGAGATTGAAGACAAAGTTTTCCTCGCATCTTGCTAGGTTTGTTACTCCTTGAGGGATCTATGAAAAATCGAAAAAACTTAAATAACAACATACATATTGAAAAATAATGAAAATCAATATATTATAATATGTAACACATATTTTTATCATGAAAAGTAATGGTTAATGATAATTAAATTGAAGAGAAGTTCACCTCAAATAATGTTTATGAAGCTATAAAGATTTAAAGAGAAGTGTTGTTTGAAAATAATAAAGTAAAAAAAATTATAGTTATTACCAGAAAAAAATAATAAGTTATGAGATCGTTACAAACACAACTCATTTCAAATACATCGTGACACATGTCTAAGACATCTATTCAACTTTTAAAATGCAAATGGAGTTTATAGAAACTTTTAAATTTTAAAAATTAAACTTTAAAAATTAAATTTTAACTTTTAAACTTTTTAAATTGTTATGTAAATACTACATATATAGTAGGATTATCACTTTCTAGGATAAAATATATTTTTAATTAATTTCTATAAAACATTCCAATTTCAATGAAAAATAATTGAAAATAGAATGTATTTCTTCACCAATCTTCTTTCCCTTTACATCTTTTGTTTAAGGTTCTCATATGCTCTCCGAGTTCTTTTATCTTTTTCCATTTTTTTTTTCTTTTTATCTTCGGTAATTCCATTTTGAAAATGGAAATATAATTAAAGCATTTATTTATTTAATTGTTAATATGTTTACTACCTTTATTATTGATTGGTGATCAAGTAGTTTATATAAACATAAGTGTGCTATAATAGTATGTTTAAACTCTGATACTTATACAATCTCAGAAATTATTATTTCACTAAAAGTTCGACAAAATCATAAATTGAAAGGAAAATAAAGTACTAGTCATTATTTTTGGAATCCATATTTTACATAAAACAAATTGACACGCCCTTGTGTGATGTATGTTACAAATGTGATAGTTTTATAATTTAATGTTAAAAAAAAGTTTTCTTGGTTTGTATGATTGTGTTATTATTTGATATTGGTGTTATCGTATTCAGTTACATAATGGTAAAATATTAAATATGAATTATTGTTAAATAGGAATAATAGTAACAATACTACTAATAATAGTATTATAGTTTCAAATGTTGTTAGTCAAATTCTGAATTTTTAATGTTATCTGCATTTATTATTTTTTTTTTCATTTCTAAATAGTTTAATATTTTTCAGTGACTTTTGTCCTAACACACCTGCAGAAAAATATATCATCATTTTCTTTTCTCCGAGAAAAATATGTCATCATGATTTATAAGTTTTATTGAAACAAATATAAAAGTTTACGAATTATATTAATGCAACTAGAACAAATAATTAAATGAGAAGTTAGGTACAAATTTCCAAATTAGACGCAATATGTGTTCTATATCCTCGTGAGCTTTGAGTGTCTATAACAGACAGCTAACTTGGTTTTCAAAACGATTGTCAAAAATAACAATTTTGTTCTTTAAATTAAAATATTAAAACATATAAAAACAACTTTTGACCATATCATCACATGGCATCAACTTAATCTGAAAACGAATATTAACTTTCGGTATTTTACCATTAGAAAATAATTGTTTAAAAGCATTAATATTTCAAAAATTAATTGTTTCCGAGAAACAAAATATAAATAAGGTTAAATTGGAAGTTTATTCCTGTTTAATTTTCATCCAAAATTTTGATCTCTTAGATCCCATTTTAGTTTATTAATTTTTAAAAATTATACTTATTTTTTTGAAATATTTAAATAAATATGTTACATCTAGATTTCAATTACAAGATAAAAATGAGAATATACAAAATTTATTATTATATTAAAATTATATATTTTTAATTAGAAATAAAATTGAAAAATCAAAAAACTAAAAAGTTGTATATAACAGATTAATGGAAGAAACAGAATTAATATTCATACTATAAGTAAATATAAGATTCCCTGTGATCTCTATCATCTATTATTCTATCATCTATTATAAGGCTTTCGTATCATGCATTTTCTAATCACTAATTCACTATAAAATGCACTGAAAAGCAGCATTGATCATGCGTATAGTGACGCAAGTAATGTCCATTTTCTTATCATTGAAATGATTGATTGGTACCAAATAAATAAAGGGTAGGTTGGTGCATATTTTTGTAAAAAATTAAAACGATATTGTTGTTTAGTGTTTTTAAAACTTAAAAATAAAAAATCTTTATTGAAAATATAATATATAATGTTATTGATACATATCTATCGTAACTTTTAATATTTTCTTTTCATTATCTTTCAACTATTATCTATAATTAATAGATAAGAAAAAGAAGAAGACTAAAAGGGTTGGCTTTCTCTTTTGTCTTCCCATAAAAAGCAGAATTTAAAAGTCTCCTTCATCGTGTGTCATTATTCGTAGTCTATAGTTATTGAATGTATATGAATGTTTAGACTTTTGCTAAATGGAATCTTTTTAAATTTCCAACATCTCCATGTTGTCAATATACTCAAGAAACCTAATTTGGATTTTTCAATAATTATTCTTGCGCTCTTATTTTGAGATAATCCTTATCAAATAATCTTGTTGTATGATAGTTAAATGGTAATATAATATATGATATCCACAAGACTAATATAAAAATAAAAGAAAAAGCCGTGTAACTATGAAACTTATGGCCTTCTGCTATTGCTGTGTGTCAACGGCTTTTTTATTTATTTATTTTGGTGTAATTTTTAATTTTAATTTTTAAAATAGGTAAAAAAAAAATTATTTATCAAAATGGATAAATTGTGCTAGCTTGATAGACATAATTTTAAATTGGTCAAAATAAAAGTAACATGATGACATTTTAATTAATGACATTAATTAAAATCGTTTCTCTCTCTGCAATCATTTTTTAATTAACAATTAATAAAAATAATAATAATCATTATATAATAATAATTAATAAATAATTTTTTAATTATTTAACACGTTTATTACTTTAACAATTAACAAAAAAATTAATAATAATAATTAACAAAACTGTAATAAACAAATTAAGACATACAAATTTATTTTAAATTAAAACAAAATAACATAATGATAATAATAATAAGAATAATCCATATAAATTTAATAATAATAATTATTATTTTTAAATTAAAATAAAATAACGTAATAATAATAATTAATAATAAGTGAATTCAATAATAATAATTATTTTTTAAATTAAATTTGTATGAAATTATTATTCTTATTATTATTATTTAAATTAAATTCATATAAATTTAATTAAAATTATTCTTATTATTATTATCATTGTGTTATTTTATTTTAATTTAAAATAAATTTGTATCTGTTAATATTTATGTTATAGTTTTATTAATTATTATTATATTATTATTATTATTATTTATTTTGTTAATGATTAAACTTAAGGATCATAATATCAAATAATTAAAAAATGATTGAAAAGAGAGAAAGAATTTTAATTAATGTCATTAATTGAAATAATAATATGTCACTTTTATTTTGACCAGTTTGAAATTATGGCTACTAGCTGGCAGAATTTGCCTATTTTCTATCTATTTTAGGAATTAAAATTGAAAAGTACACCAAAATAGGAAAAAAAGTCACATTTGACGTTTATAAATTTCATATAAGATGAATAGATAGTAGTATATGGATAAAAATTTTAAATTTATAAAAAAATAAGAAAAAGTTATAAACTAAATTAACTAGTATATTAAAAACCATTTTTGAAAAGAAAATATAAAAGATTGTCTATAATCAAATTATAATCTAACATGATCTAGAAGAACAGGTGTTAATCATCTATAAAAATGAAAAGAAAGACGAGACACATTGTAATGTTTTCCATGAATATCAGGAAACATCTCTCAACGGGTATTGAAGGATCACAAAGAGTCACATGCAAACATATCATCCATGCCATGTTCACACTAGAAAGAAATCACTTAAGTAATTAAGGACCATGCAATGATTAAAGCCAAACATAAAATACACATACTTTAATTTCTAATAATTTACCTCCCTCTCATCTTTACAACTTAATGTGTTATTTGGAATGACCAAAGTGGAAGGAAAGACAATAAATTATCTATTTGTTTGGTTATTTAGCACTAGAGAAAAAATATTAAAACTTGTGTTAGGATGATAAATTGTCTATTATGTAAACTTCTCTCAGCTTTTATAAGAAATTCTTGTAATGATTAGATGTGAGTACGAATATAAATAATATAAAAATATTTTAATTAGATATAAGAATGAGAATAAGTATATATATATATATATATATATATATATATATATATATATATATATATATTTTTATATTTATTTATATTATCAAAATACTTATAGTTTATTAAGTAATTTAAAAAAATTATTGAATTAATATTTAAAATAATAAGGAAGCAATTATAAACATATGATATGCTCCGATTATCGGATAAAAATGAGAATAACACAAAAGTTTTTTAATGTGTTAAGTATAAAAATAAGAATAAGTTTTTACTTCAAAAAAGATAAACGAACATCCGCTCATCTTATTAATTCATCTTATTACCATCTCTATACCTATGCATATATTTAGTACAACTTTCAAAATAAGAATGAAGAGAAGGCAAACTTTTTAATAGATATACTTATGCCATTTTATATTATATTACTTTCTTATTTTTGTTAAAATGACTTACAAAATCATTTTGTCTGTAATTTTTTTTCTTGAATCAAACACATCACTGTTAACTAATACAAATGTTCTTTTTTAATTTTATTTTATTATTTTGAGTATTTTCAAATTTAGTCTCACTTTAAAAAATAGAAAAAAAAATATGATCTTTTATGTTAAATTGACGGTAACAATATTATAACAAATAATATATAACATAGATAACAAAAGCAACATATACTTTTATATCACCTAAAACACTTGTCGAAGACCTCTTTCCATATTGCATATCCTCCTCCCTTTGGAGTGATGCAAAGGAGCTATGCATAGTTCTAGTATCATAAACATATACATTAACCCTTATCTATATGTTGTTATTTGGTATACGTCTAGGGACATTACACAAACCTAACTTCGCACCTAAATAGTCAACGCTTTAACCTTGAACATGCTTGCTTTCCCTCTCAATCCTAAATTAATTAATAATCATCAACAATTAAATTATTGAGTGAACAGTCATATAAGCATGCATACTTGCATAGTGCATGCTAATGTATCTCTCCACGCTTCATCAACCGCATGAGCCGTATATGAATATATATTACAAATTACAAACCCAATCACAAGATAATAATATAAACCCTTTGTATTGGGGTATGTTAGGGATGGAACTCTTAAATAAATATGTGGCTATTACCAATTGTGTAATTTTTTTATTAGATTTTCTACGAAAAAAATTAATAGTTTCACCACCACCCAACAGAAAAATAATAATATGACCATAGGCAAAGTCTTAATTAATTTGAGACCCTTATGTTGTCTTTTTTGTCGTTTTTTTATTTTCTGTCTCACTTTATTTACCTGTTTTGCATGTCGTTCGATAAACCTGAGGGAGTAATCCACCGAATTCATTATTTTGCCGAACAATAATTTTCTTCCACACACACCCACACTATTGGGAGAAGGAAGGTGGGTGAAGAAGCATATCCTATCCAAAATTTGAAAGGATATTAATTTAATTAGTATATATTTAGTTTGAAATTCTTATTATACTTTGGTAATCATGCAGTATTTTTTAAAAATTATTAAAGCAGATTAGCTTTTATTATAATTTCCGAAAAAAGCTATTTTTCTTTTGTAAACACATCAAAAGAAGAGATTTACCAACTTTTGAACATACTTTTAATTTATTCTTTAAGATGTCAATATTTACTTTAAAAAGTGATGTTTTTATAGACAACTAAACTACTATTTTTAAAACAAAAAAGACAAAGCACTAAAAGAATGCAAAGCATGGGTTGCCAGGTTTACTATTAAAATATTGACAAAAAGGAAAGAAAACTAAATAAATTCGATAGCAAATCGTGTAGAAATGATGCATCACGAGTAATTGAAAATGAAATTAAAATATCAATTACCTTTTAATTAATACTCTATACTTTACGGCGCCTGATAGAAAGACTGAAAACATCACAGTGACGAGATGAACCACACTCCCTACGTATTTTAGTAGTTGGAGGTACTTGTCAAACGTTAATGAATTGAAAGATTATAAATTAAAAGTTTAAAAGTCATTATATATGCACCCACTTGTTCAATGCGTGTGGCTGCGCTCCATTTATAAACCTAATTAATGCTCTAACAATCCCTTATTCGTGAAGGCGTTGTATCGTTGAAACAAAACACGAACGAAAAGGAAAAAGGTTGGCCAATGGCCCTAGCAATGGACCTCTCACAAAGCCTTTAAGTAACAAGAGTGGTAAAGATGATGGAAGACTCAGAGTTGTGCAAGCTAGCTCCATTAATCACAACAAGGACCACAGATTAACTATGAGGTTTTTTCATTTGAATTTTTGGTGAGATTAATTTTAATTGTATACCAAAGCTGTACTTACGTACCCAACAATTTAAATAATTTTGATGCTCATTTAACTATCGTCGGTTTTGTTTTAGAAGGACTCAAATCTCCTACGTAAACTATTTGGCTAGACAAAACAAAATCGGATCTTCGTTCTTTCTTTTATTGTTCTTAATGTAAATAGGTTGAAAAACGTTGTTGTTGAAGGCAAAGTGCGCATGACATATATATTGACGAAAGAAAAAAAAAATGATAACATAAAAAGGACAGCTTTAGAAAAAGAAACAAATTTTTTTGAAGGGAAGATAAGGGGAGGCTTTATCTTGGCCATATCTAGAGTGGGACTGATCATTCAAAATCATCATCATAATTTCTCAAAAAAAAAAAAAGTTATATGTTTGCACTATTGACGTATTGTTATTTCCTACTTCCATTCAAAAAAAGATTAGGAAATGGTCTCCCTGCCACCCACCGAAGTCTCTTCAATGGCATTGGTTGCTTGGAGTACGTTGAAATGTGTGATGCAATTAATGTAACGTCATAATATCTCTGTACTTGGGGTAATTTCTTCTGGTGAATGCACTTTACTTTCGACTGCAGCAAGCTCGTTTGGATCTAAATTTCTCAACTATTAAAAAGTGGAATATGTTTCTGTTGGCAAGACGTTGTCAAGCGCTCCCCACCAAATCCCAACGCATGTGATTTTCAACGCGTAATTATATTTGAAAAAGAAAAGGAAAACAGTAAGAGAAGTATTAGGTTAAGAATCCAGAATGAAAATTGTCTTTCCCATATGTACCCAAAAGGAAAAACATAAAGCAGAAAAAAAATCTCAAATGAGACAAACAACTAACCAATCCCTTTTCGCACGTACTCCCCGGCAATTCAGAACCAATCCCAAAACGTTTCGATAAGATGAATGAACAAATCTCATTGAAATATAGTAACCATTTATTCCGATATTAAAAATATACAAAACAAGGAACAGCTCATGTGATGTGAGTTCTTCTAATTTCATATAAACTCTGGACAGGATTCTCCAGCCAGCCGGCCACCCTCTCTAAAACACCAACCTACTTAGGCTTATCATATAGTTTCAAAATTCTACCATATCATAAAAATTCTCTATAATAATTAATTTTCAATAACACGGAATCAACCCCCTCAGTTTTTACACGCACAACAATTTTTTTTCATTTTTTATTTACAGATTACATCATGCGTATTCCGTATCCGTATCCCGTATCCGAGTGTAAGCTACACTGAAAATTAATCACATGATGGAACAAGCATTGGGGTTCTCATCGCTGAACATCTGCGGAGGAGGGGCGTTAGGGTGCATGTAATACGGTAGAGGTGGCTGCATAGGATAACCATGGTTCATGTACCCTTGCTCCACGAAATGATTGCTACCACCATAGGATGGGTGAACCTCCATAGCGTAACTTGTTTGACCGGGAAATTGTCCTCCTTGGTACCAGAACGAAGGAGGTGCCATCGGGTACATGAATTCCATTTTGTTAACCTCTGCCTTCGCCTCCGCCGCAACCTCTTTCTCTTTCTTCTCACCGCCGTCGCCTTTCTCTTTCTTCTCTCCTTTCTCTCCTCCGCCGTCTTTCTCTTTCTTCTCTCCTTTCTCTCCTCCGCCTTCTTTCTCTTTCTTCTCCTCCTCTTTCTTCGGAGGCACCACTTCCACGGCCCGCTTCAGCTTCTGGTTCAGGTACGGCACCATCTCCTTCACGTCCATCGTTCCCTTCACCGTCACCAAGTCCTTTTTTGCGTCGAAGCTCACCGACGCAACACCTGCATACCAACAACATATCACCGTCAATATCCTTAGCCACTTAACCGCCACTTCAATTATTAATCAATTGCTTAAATTATAATAATCAAATGTTCAATTAAAAATGAATTAGGTCAACTTTCTCTCACCTTTGAACCTGAGAATGATTCTTCGGATTTTCGCAATGCAACCGTCACAGTGCAGTTTGATCTTCAAAACCACCGTGCTCTGTAGCGAACCGGAAATTATTCGATAGAAAGTCAGTTAGTGAACCTGAGCTTAAGGAATTTAAATTTTTAAAAACTAACATTAATTAATTGCTAATTACTGACTGATTACCTCTTTAGGCTTTTCTTCTGGTTTTTTCTCCTCAGGTTTCTTCTCTTCGGCCTTCTTTTCCGGCGGTTTTTCAGCGGCGGCCTCTTTCTTCGGCGGAGGCGTGACGAACTCAACCTTCTTCTTGGTTTTCTCGGCGAGCTTCTCTCGAAGCTTCTCGGCGTCCATTTTACCGGTAACGGTCACTTTGTTAGACGATAGATCTGCCTTAACGGTTTCCACACCTGCATGTTTCATCGGCATTTTCTCAATTTCTAACATCGAATTTATGCATAAACTACAATTACTGGAAATTGAGAAAGATTGAAATTGAATGATGAATATATCCAGAGCGAAAATTGATTACCCTGAAAGTGGCGAGCGGTGCGTTTGATCTTCTTGACGCATCCCTCGCAATGCAAGTCGAGTTTGTAAACGACTGGAGCGGGTCCATCGTCTTTCTTGGGTGCTCCATCCTCGGGCTTCTTCTCTGTTTCAGTCTTTGGCTGCTCCTTTTGCTGCCATAAACGACACGAGTTTAATTAGAAACACATGATTGAAATTTGAGGAATCTAGTGAAGAAGAGAATGAATAATCGAATATGCACGGAACTGAGACCAACCTCTCCCATTTTTGTTGCCTAATAGGGTATGAGAAAATAATAATGAGAGTATTGGGATGAGGTAGCAAAGATAAGATTTTGAGGGTTATATATAAGAAGAAGGGAAGGGAGTATAAGTCACTAACGGTGGGTGAGGTAATGCCTGATGCCTGATGGGTTTGTTTGTTGGGTCAGACCAACATCATGCCATATGTATGCATACATGCATCATGATGTGGTATGAGTTGATGATATTTGGCCATGGAAGAGGTTCAAAAATATACATATTTCATTTGAGTCTTAATAATAGTGGCACGCGCGTGCGTGTGTGTATATAAAATGAGAAATTATATTTGGTATTAAATATAAATATATTTTTTTAAATGATGTAAAAGAGTTTATAATGTTGCCGCCTAATAGGACTGGTTGTAATTGAGGAAAAGACTTTATTGTGACTCTTGACTCATCAAATTTTGACTGGACTCTCACCACTAACCAAACCAGGTGACGCATTAAGTAAGTTGCGTAAACTCTAGCCCATTATAATTTTTATACTATTTGTATTAATATAGTTTTAGACGTATTTTTTTGGTACAATAATTCTAGACGTATTTGTTTTATGTTAATCTTCAACTGCCATCTTAATAAATATAACAACGTATTTCTAAGATAGCATGTAAAAATATTGTTCAAAAGTCATTGAATAAAAAGTATTGATTAAAGATAGTTTCATAATGAAAAAAAAGTACTTTTACAAATAGAGCAATTGTAAGGAGCACTTTTAGTTTATACCTAACCATTCTTTGTGTCCTACATATAAGTATGAAATATGATTTAACCCGTAAAAGTAATATGGTTATATTCTTATATTTTCAATATTTACTTTAGCGGTTTGAGATTATATAAATATAAATTTTAAAAAAAAGTTTGTTGACCTGAATCAATAATACAATTGCACAAGTGAAATTGATCATATTGAAGAATTTAACTTTAGGAGATGAAATTCATAAGGAAAGAATAGTGACCTCGCACTAAAAATTGGGTAAAAAGATGAATGTTAAGGCGTATATTTGATCATTATCAAATTTAGTTATTTACCTAATAACTAATAAAGTGAAACTCTCTTTAAAAGAAGAAAATTCATATATTATTTCATTTTATTTGATCTCTAAATTGCACAATTTTTTCTATTTATACATTTCCAAGGGAAATTCAAGTTTTATAAGAAGATAAATTCCCACAAGGAAATGAATTGTCTCTCAATGTTGAATATTCGTTAAGCCTTTACCTTTCACTTACCCTTATAATTATCCAATAATAAGTCTCACCAACCAACCCAATGGTTTTGGAAGCTATAAAAAAAATATAAAACTGAGTTAAAAACTATGAAAAAGACATATTAATTTATTATATAAAAAATTAATATAAAAAATAAAAATATATAAAGATTATATCATAATTGGTTTTTTAGACAAAAATATAAGTAATTCATCTAATAAACTCCCGCCAAATCTTTAATATAAAACTTTGGGATTATTTTGCTCTTCAAATACGTAGTCTATGGATAAATTTGTCTTGAATGTGAAAGTGAGAGAATTCTTGGGTTGCACTCTAATTTAGTTGAACCTTTTTTAAATTTTTTACTTTTGCTTCTTTTAGTTTCTTCTCTTTTCAACCGATATCTCATCTACAATCATATTTACTTATTGGACTTTGATATATTCTTACATGTGTAGTTTAGTGTATTTACAGATAAGTGGGTAATTAAAACTATATTGAGATAGAAATTTACACTTGTGTATGTTTTTGGTAACATATAATAATATACATTTCATATTTGCATTTAAAAATAATTTTTCTTATATTCATATTGTGATTATAATAATTTTAGTACACTACAAGAAAAAAACCTATTTAAACATTAATTTTAGCTACAAAATAAAATAGTTGCTAATTGTGATCAAAATAATCACCAAATTAGGTTTTGATTTTTAAATAACTATAAAATAAAAGTAATGATTGAATTTAGTGACCAATTAAGTCAATATAATTGGTATGTTACATTAGCTACCAAGGTTTTAACTCTTATACTATTATATTTTAAATTAGTCTCTAATTAAGTTAGTGTATTATTTATCATTTTAGAGACCAATAAATTGATTTCTAAAATCAATTTTTCTTATAGTGGTATCATATAAGTAATCTTATTTAATGATAAGTATTATCGATGGATATATTTATTAATAAAGTAACCCCTAAATAAGGCGAATTCAAAATTTATATTCAATATTTTTGTTTGTATTTATTCATCAGCCCGTCTGTAAGCTCTCGTATTAGGATTCTATCAGTAATATATGTTGGTATATTGAGGGTTAAGTAGGGAGAAAACAAATTTCATATTCAATCTTTTTGTTTATACGTATCTATAAGTAATCCATTATAAATCCATTATATTATGATTCTCTTGGTAAATGCAAGGGGTTTGTTAGTAATGAATATAATAAAGAAAAAAAGAGAAGTAATATAATTTTTACCAAAATTGTGTCAGATATTTGAAACACTTTATAGCTCTAAAAATTAAACTTGACAAAACTTTCAATATCATTAATATTATCACCATTGTAAGTTGTTACACCATAATTAACAACACCTTTACCACTATGAGTAACTTCTAAACTTGAGCATTCTCTTATTGGAGAAGACCCACAAATATGTCTTGAATAAAGTGATGCACAATTAAACATTGAAGAGGAGATCCTTCATTCAGTGTTAATATTATTCCTATGATTTCATCTTATGGAATTGAATAAAAAATAAATATAAATAAAATCATTCACATTATTTGTTTTATCAATTTATTATCTAATAATTTTTGATGACTTGTTTTTTAAGATTTCATTTATGTAGGGTTGCATCACATTGACCATTATCATTAAGCAATAATATAGTCAACCATGACTTACATGATGCTTGATGACTAACACTAATAAGGAAATATTCTTCCAATGTTTTAAAGTAATTTTTTTTTCATATTTAACATAACCACAAATTGTTAGATTAGGGTTGTTATATTCAATTGGTATGCCCGTCTTCTTTTGGTATAAGTGAGATTGTTTTGCAATATGAGATTATTGTTAATTATGTATATTAGTGTATAATAGTCGTAATTATCTCAAGGTGTTATATTTTTTTAGTGTTATATTTGCATAAAGTTTCTCATGATTAAGTATAAATTTTGTCTTTATATAAGATAAGTCAGGTGAAGATCACAAGATAAGAAAATTATTAAAACAAATTCTACTCAAAAGCCTCAGATAAGTTAAGTTATCTGTTCATGAAGCTAGATAAGTGGATGTTTACACACGTGTAACTATATTAATACACATGAATATTTCATTCACATGATAAATACACATAAAAGATAAATGTTGTTTTGAATTATGTTTGAATATAATTTTCAATTATGCTTTATGATTACGTATTATTGTAATGTTGTAATGAATATTACATGTGCATGAATAACATTAAAAATCTTTTTAATGTGTATAGGCTTTTGGACATTACATATTTAATTAAATTTATTTGAGATTTTGGATTGTGATTGAAATATATTTTGGATTGTAACTGAAATTAATTCAAAATGATACGAAATTCGATAGTATTGCATTGCATTATGAGGCATTTAAGTATTTAGATAATGATGCATTACATTTTGATAGTATTAATTATGTTTGTATGTAGACAAAGAAGTTTGGTGATCTGCATATATGGATAAGGTATTTAAGTAGATTTGTAAGAAAAAATAATGACCAATTTATTGATGAAAGATGAAGAGGAACATGAGTGAATTTAATTTGTTTTATCATTTTTGTTTATTTTATATGTGTAATGTATATATGTGATATTTTTTGCATGTTCATTTTAGATGTGTAATGTATATATGAGATCATTTGTATATACGACAATAATAAGAAGAATTCCAGAATATATTTTGTTGAAGTTAGATTAAAGACTACATCCTATTCTGGACAATCTAAATATCATACAGAATAAGGTAAAATAAAAACTGAAAATGATTTCTTGCTTTAGACGACAAGAAAAAAAAAGTCGAATGGATTAATTTGAATATCATAGTGTATATGTGATGTAATAATAATTAAAGTTTTCTTAAACTATTAAAAGTCTAAATATAGTTATTAATGAATCTCACCCAAACATGCAAAGATAAAAGATATTGTAAGTTGCAACAGAAAGGAAAGATGAGATTGACAATAAGCATTTTTATAAAAACATGATCCATTATAACTCTTGTAGCATAAAGTATATAATAGCATATTGAACAGAGAAGATAATTAATTTAATCGAATATGAATATAGTATAAGTCCTGTGTATTATAAAGTATATGATAGCATATTGAACAGAGAAGATAATTGCTTTGTTTGAATATGAATGAGTTTTGCTGCATTTTATACACAAACACCAAGATCTTTCGAGCAACATTTTGTTTTTATAGATTAGTTGATCTTTGATTGGTTGAGGATATCACCTTGTATGATATGTACTTCAATTCTTTAACTCCTCCAATGTAGCTTTTAGCTAGCTAGATTTTTATAAATATCTTTTATTTTTTGGATATTTTTTAACTCTTCCGATGTAGCTTTTAGCTAGCTATACTTTTATAAATATCTTTTATTTCTTGAATATTTTCTATGCAATATTTTGGATAAAAATACCAGAATAAGAGAAGCTGACTCCATAGAGTCTCTTAGATATTGATATCCATGTCTTAACTTATTCTAATCCAAAAATTTCCACCACATCTATGTTATCTTCATAAAAATAATAATATTATTTTTATTTTATGTACACCGAACAACAACCATTCACATAACCTTTCAAAATTGGCTTCAAATTCTTTTAATCCTATGTTAAATTTTTGTAACTGATATTTTACTTGATTATGTGATACAAAATACATTTGTTACATGAATTTCATAGATGCAATATTGCGGCTAAAAAATATACAAGTGATTGATAATTACGTTTTCTAAACCGCACATAACACAAAAACTTATCTTCTACCTTCCAAGTATGTTATGAACTTTAATACATACTTACATGTAATTTTTTTTATCTAAAGTTTAGAATAAAAATGTAGTACGTTTCGATAGTGCACCAAAATTATGTTGAAAAGAAAAAAAAAATTATAATGAAAGACCGGTGGTATCTGGAGAAGTCATCAATTGTACCATAAATTATATGCACATGTTTCTATATTTGTTTAGATATTCAATCACAGCAATAACTAAGGAAATAACATTTCCAGAAAAAAAATCAGCACTTAGTAGCCAGCTACGTTTTGGTCCCAACAGAGCGCATTATTGAGCAAAGTAAAGATTGCATCAACCTTATTTTTGTCTTGATGCCATGCATGGCTGAAAAGTTTGAAGAGCATTTATTTTGTTTTTGGTATGCAAAATTTTGAGGAGTGTGGACGACGTAAACAATAAGGCATGAGGACCACTAACTCATTTCCATGGTTTGAATCACCAACTTGCAGGTGTCTGAATTTGGATGTCACCTTCATAACGCATTTGGTTTTTGTTTACATGCATGGCTTTGGAATTATCGGCACCTATATGTAGGAACGAAATTAAACCAGTTCCGGATTTAAGAAGCAATTATTAGTGAAAATAACATTTGGTATCCTCGTTACGTTAGCAGAATGATCATGATAATTACAGCCTTAAGATTACGTGCTCAAATCATACTCTGGAATATTCTTGTTCACGAAAAACAAGAACATTCATACATGATGCATATTTAACATCCATGAACTAGTTTTGTGTTCCGTTTTTCAATGCAACTTCGCATGTGATTCTTGACTTAGAATAACCATTTAGCTTTCTCACTATGAACTACTAATACTCTTGTTCAAACGGAGTGAGGTCTGGTTTTAAGAAAATAAATGAAACCACATCAAATAAATGAATTTGGATTGGATTGAACTTGTATATATAGAAACATATAATTAACAAGAAACTCAAAAAGGCAAAAGCTGGGTTATGAAATTCGGATATATTTTTTATTTTCATCTATTAAAATATGGTCACAGTGGCACATGACTGGATATATAGTTTTTACTTTGCAAATTTACATTCCTAATATTTAAAAATAAGTTTAAATGAATGAGAAAGTAAAGAGGTTCGAGTTGATGAATTAAGCTCAAAAGATTTAAAACTGCACAACTAACTTCTAGTATTCTAGTATTTTTTTTAATTTAATTTTATGCGAAACTTAAAATAATATATATTCTTAACATTTTTTACAAGGTGACAGGTAATCTAATTTGAAAAAAACAAATATAACTATTTAAAAATGTTATACTGTATTTATTTAAGCTCGATAAAATTTTATAAAATGAAGTCTTTAAATAGAATCTAAGCATAACCCTTGTAACTATTTAAAATAAGAAAAAAAAATTAATTATATCTCAAAAGTATTTTATTTTATATAGATCTTATCAAAATATACTTTAAACCATCCATTAACTAACTTTAGGTATAATAAGTAATTATTATTAAGGTTAAATATTTTTAATTGTAATTAGTTCGTGATTAAAAAATGTTAGAAGTTGCAAATTAAAAGTAATGAATATATCATATACAAATTTAAAATAGGATCAATAGCTAAAAGTGATCAGAGGTAACACAGTAAAAAAAATCTTTAAAAGTATAATTTATAACTCATTAAGTCTAATTTAATACGTTTCTAATTCTTATAGTGATAATATTAATATTTTAAGACCTAATTAAGTGATATAAATAAATAAGTTTAAGAATTTAAGTCAGGATGTAAAAGATCTTAGTTTGAACTTGTCTAGTTACAAAATTACTACAACATCATTTTACTCTTTTTACAAACTAAGATATTTGAATTTCTTTTAACATGAAAAATCAAGATTCTCTTTTACATATAAGAATTACAATAATTGAAGCACTAACCCAATGGAGATTTGGATCGAAGCTTATCAATTCGGTAAGCTTACGAGTTTCGTGACGTTACGCTACTATTCAATCCTAATTTTAATCAGCCACTACTAAATAATGATTACGAGCCCAGCTCTACTTTTTAAGACCTTTTGCTTATTACCAGAAAAGGAATTCTATATAATTTTATCCATGGTTAATGTAAAGACTTTTATATAAACAATAATTTTGTTGTTTATAAATAAACGAATAATGCGTAAATCTTATTTATCGTTGCTATAATTAAATTTTATTCAGTTATTTATCTTTTACTTCATTTTTTATCATGATTATATTTTATTAAATCACATTATTTATAACATCGTTCATTATTTTCCTCTTTTTTTCTGTGATATCTGAAATTAGTTTACATTAATTAATTTTTTATTGCAAATAAGTTAGAGTGCGTGTAGGAAAAGTAAGAAAAGTTTCACACAATTCGTCCAGAAGAAAAAGATCAGTGGTTGCAAGATAATTTATTAATTTCTTTTGTGGATGTGCTTTTGTGATTATGCATGCCTTTAAGAAGTGGTAAAATAGTACATAAAGAGAATGTATTAATTTTTATTCAATTATTTATTTCTTTTAATTCATTTTATCCTAACTTCTTTTTTTGTCCTCACTTAATTTAAGCAAAAGAAAATTGACAAGGAAAGTATGGGAGAACAATCCAAAATTGACTTGTATAAGAATGGAGATTATGTAAACCTGGACTTGGAAATGAGTTTTGAATCAAACAATGATGTGTGTCTTGGTGGAAACAGACCAAACCATACTTCCACGAACCCTTCTTGCCTCCAAAATTTATCATATGATTGTGATGTTACACGTTCATACACGTATACCAAGTCTCCAATCATTTTCCTTTCTTCTTCTCACCATGTAACAAAAATGTAGGGTTAAAGTACGCGAGGAGGTAAAAGAAAATTGTGTTAACGTAGAACAAAAGAAATTATAGTTTATAAGTACTGCAAGTGAATGAGATATATTTTACTATGGAATGTCATAGGATTACTTCACTACAAAATAAAATAAAAATAATAGTTTGTATTCATACCTCTGTTAAAAGTTAAAAATTCTTATAAATATATTAAAAACCAAACACATATTTATTTTTTAAACATAACTGTAACTCGTCGTGATCATTTTTTGAGTTTAAATTATTATTTTTTTCATTGTAATTGATTCCGTAAGTTTCTGGAATTTTTTGTTTGAGTGATTTTGGTTAAAAAGAAATAATTGCTTTCATAGTACTCAGACAAAAATGTAGACCAGATATTTCTGATATACATGGAGATCTTAACGAAGAAAAAAAAAATATAATCTAAACACTTTAGAAATAGAGATTATTATAATTTGAAATTAAATTTTAGGTTCTATGTTTTTTCAATTAATCTTAGAAAACAAATTCTTTTTGTAAACTCATATTTTTTTTTATCTTTTAGTGGAGATTATTAATAAAATTTACGTCTCTTTGTTTGTAGTAAAATGTAACCTTCCGTACTTTTATTTGTAGATTATCAAGTGAAATGACAACACATAAGTATTATTGTATGTATAGTCGAGAACAAAATCTCTCATACAGATTACCAACTTTTATAATCTGTTTTTCCAGCTAAATACATATTTTTAACATTCTTAGCCAAAATGTGGAACACGAGTAGATTTCTTTAGCTTTTATAATTTGCACTGGACATTTATTTCAAACGTACTCCTACATTTCGTACTTAAAAGTTTCTTCTTTTTTTTTTTCAAGACGTGGATTAATTAATTGCCTTAATTTCATCTTGTCGGTGATTCTGTAGTCTTTAGATATCAATTATGCAAATTTATTTTTTCAAATACCTCAAAATATATTTGGTTTCTCAAATTTTAGAATTGAATAGTTGGAACTAAAATCACACATTAACTATATCTTAAAGGAATTGAATTCATGTATGAGGAATTAAAATTGCACAATTACAATATTTAAAAACTATAAATTCAATTAAACCTACAATATCTAGAAGCCACTTTAATTTTGTTTTTATCATAAGATTTGGTTCTCAAACTTGAGTAGTAGGCCAAAGTGTAACTTACATTAGTTGTTTAATTGGTGAAGTAGAATAAATTAATGAAAGCTCACTTGGCTGCAGATAGCAACGTAGCTGCCCCACATGCTAAAGTGTGAAAAACATGCTTTAGCTTATGTTTATAGTTAGTTTCAGTGCACGTTCCGTTGTACAGTTTATGTCAAAATTTGTATCATCCATGTGAGAGTCAATGCTGATGGCCATGCTTGTTTGGTGCATGGAGAGTAGGAAGGTTCCTCCTCGTGACAAATTATTCATATGTTTTCTTTTTTTTTTTTTCGTTATAATCAATCATAATGTGCAGAAAAGTTGTGAATGGTGACATTTCACATAAAAGGTGTGATGGAAAACAATGAGGCACGTATAGATATAGAGGATTTCTTGTTGTTTCCATTGAGAGGTTTTTAACTATAATATTTTAATGATCTCAATGTATCATTTAACATTAAAGTTAATTACTGATAAAAAGTATAATCTAAAAATAAAAAATGTCACATTTTTATAACGGTCTAAATCATAAAAGACTACGATTTTTAGAATGTGTATGTTTAAGTCCCAGTTTTAAATTTGAATAGTTATGATTTTTTTCAATAATATTATTGTGTTTTAATTTATTTTATTTCCAAAATCTATATTTGCAAATTTTGTAATTATATACCTGTTTCAAATATGTTTATACGGTAATCATCTATCATTTAATTGGTCTGCTCAATTCATAAACTTTATCTACATATTTCAGGTCATACAATTTTGTTTTTGTGTTTATTACACTTTTAATAGTACCTTTATATTTTTTTTATTATGAAGTTTCTTAATCCAAAATGTATTATGTTTTAATTTGATTTCGGAAATGCAATTATATAATTGTCTTTCATTTGCTTGGGCTATTATAATCTTCATTGCATTAACCTAATTTATATGCTTAGTTGGACTAGACAAGTAATTAATTAATCATGTTCATTTTAAAAATTCATTTAACTTCATAAAAATGTTTCTTCTATACACAACCTTCATTATGTGTTTAAAACCTTAAAACCAGAATAACAGTAAACATACATCACCACCAAATAATATATATGAACATGAGAGACATGTATCATTTCAAACCATATAGACTGTGTCATTTACAAGATTTTCCTCACAACACAGATTAACAAAAGCTTCATTTTACTTGTAGCAAAAGAGGAGTCCAACAAAAAAACTCAATCAAAACATCTCCAAATACATTATTACTTGTAAACATTAATTCTCAATAATCTATAATCCATGACTTTATTCATGTGCATCATTATATAATCATATTTATCACTATTTGAATTAACAACTATTTTTGAAAACGTTTAAATTCAAAAATTCAAACTAATCTACGCAATGACAAAAAAACATATTTAGATGATTATATAGAATAAACTATGAAATAAGAGACAAATTAATAACATTTATAGTCATGTCAAATAAACTAACCCGACTATTCCAAATCTCTTTCCAGAAGCAACAATCTTTATTATTGTCATTTTCTTTTAAATATTGTGTTCCATACATCCTGCTTAAAAGTTCCATTTATAATATGTCATTATAATTAAATAAAAAAACTTAAATATATATATTCCACCTTCAATTATTATCAGTTGTAACTTGAGGTGACTTTCGATAGTATTTGATGTCTATATAAGACCACAATATTTAGAAATTACTATTAAAACTTTCGTATATATATATATATTCATCTAAATATTTGTAAATCTATTTTAACTAACGATTTAAATTCTTTTAAATACATACTATTACATATTAATATTGAAATGTTTTAATTTAAATAATGTACTGAAATAATATTTTAAATTTCCAACACAAAAAAATATTTTTAATATAAAACTTAAAATAATCATAATATCTGTATATCCTATATCTATACTATAAAATACACATATATTTAAATATGAATTTCTATTTTTTATTAAAATTCTTTATTATGATAATAAATTGAAAATAATCTGTTAAATAGCATAAAACAAAAATAAACGGAAAGCACGGGGGTACACACGGTCTCGGACTAGTAGAAAACAAAAATAATTGACTTTGATTTTGTAGTTGGGCAGAGGAATATTTTGGTCTTACAAATCCTTGTAGTGGTGTACAGAGAAATTGAAGGGGTGCGGAAGCATATAAGCGAATTAGACCGGGCCAGATAAATGCAGCACACGTTAGTTATTATTGTTTTAAGCAGAGACATTTGAGGCGGCGTCGTTTCACACCCTATCGCCGTCTTCATAGGAAAAACCCTAATTCGAAGTTGCAAGGGAAGTAGAATCAGAGCTGTAAAACCCTAACGGTTGTGAAACGCTAAGAATGGGAGGCAAATGTCCGCACAGGAGCGTGAAGAAGAGAAGATATTCTCACAAGACAGCACGCCGAACGAAATTTGAGTTGAAAGGGGACGATATGGTTTACGCGCAGCTAAACAAACCCGATGAAGAGAAAACCCCTTTACCCGTAGACGAAGATTTGCCTGGGATGGGACAGTACTATTGCCCTCACTGCGAGTAATTTCTTTTTCTTCCTCTTTTTTGTGTGCATGTTTTATCAATATAAATAAAGTTTTTATATTTATTGATTTTTTTAACACGGGATTGAAAAGTTTGGGTGTTGTAGAACACTATGATGCCAAGTTTAGGTGATAGGAATAGAAGATAAAAAGGGTACAAGGGTAAGAATATAGAAGAGACAGACGAACTTTTCAGTTCCTGGTTTTAAAAACTGATTTTTTAAACTGTTTAAATCTGATTATTCGATAACCTGATAATGCTGCACTTTAGGAGTGGGTTTATAGTTAGCATCGCTAGCATTTTTCTTCTTGCAGTTTCAAACTTTTAATTGGAGTGGGTTTTCGTCTTTCTTAGACCTATTCAATCCGATCACGCTTCCCCGTTTTGGAGAAACATGGGAGAACAAATCATTATCTGTTTTTCCTTGATTCTGAATTTACTTATTCTGTTTTATTATAATTTAAGGAATATGGATGCTGAAGTATTTGTCTCCAAGCTCCTTCATTTTGTTCCTTTTTGGTTGTTGGTTGGTTTCATGGTTAGATTAGATAGAGTAACTGTTTTGATTTGTGCAGTCGGTACTTTTCCAATGTAACTGTGAGGGATGAACATTTTAAGACCAAACGACACAAGAAGCGGTATGCTACTTTTTCTTATGCTTTGTTTTTTAATCTATGCTACATTCTCCCCTGATTTATACCGGTGAAAATTGATTAAATTTATAGAATCGCTTGTGTTTTGTTGTACTCGTGTTTTTAGCGTACGAGCTTTCAGATATGTGAACACATAAAGCTGATGGACAATGAAAGGAACATGTCTTGCTTTTTAATAATAATTGAGTGTAGTTGAACAGAATACTAGTAAATTCAAGCTTGTTTAGATAAAGTATATTGGATTTGTAGCTTTAATAAAAGTAAAATATATCCTTCATCTAGTCTTTGTTGGGAAAGTGATCAAGGTGGATGACCCGATTTAGATTATGGATGGAAAATAGTTAACGAAGTCATGCATGTGATTTAGCTCTTATTCAGTTGAATAGCTTGATTAATTACTTACCTCAGTCCTAATTATTACCTTAGCTTGCCCTTTCCCTGCTTATTATACACAGATTATATTAATATAAGGTGTGAATTCGTATTGCATGTTTATGTATTTTGGAAGAGTAAAGACACAAATATAAATGAAGTTGAGTTACTCAATTATTTTAACTAATGAGGAATTCTTTGAACACACTTGTTATCAAAATGTTCTATACTTGGTCAGACCTAAAATCATTACAGGCTGTTAAAGGATTTAAAGTTCTTGCTAATTGAACTGCAAGCACACTGGCACTTACATATTGTAGTGGAATGATCTTTGCTTCTAATATTATAGTTTCATTGTGTAGTGTAAAACAAATGATGGGTCCTGCACCACATACTCAACTTGATGCCGAATTAGCTGCTGGGATGGGTATGCCAGACAATGGACCAAGGCTGATGTCTATGTAACTTCGTTTTTGGTAGTGGGTATAAAGATTGTATTAGGAACTGGAGTTATAAGATATAGTGTTTGTTTATTACACTTCAACATAAGCAGTATTAAATTTTGAATGCTATATTTTTTGTTCAATTCGTCTATTTTGTTTAATAGATGAAGTACTGGAAAAACAACATTTTAGAGGGTTTGAATATTTGGATGAACCATTTTTAGATATATATAATGTAAAAAGTGATTTTAATATAATTTATCAGGTTTGATATTTGAATGGAATCTGTTTTTATAATGGTTCATCCTCGCAAGTGAGTTACATCCAACATTACTTGGAAAACCATATTACAAACAATCACAACCCTAATCAAGATGTAAACAAAAAAATAAGATTAAAGAACAAAATCATATAAACAAGTTTTAGCTCAACATCACACCTAGAGAAAGGAAATTTTGATATAATCTTGATGTCATTGCAGTGGTTTGACTTTAGTAAGTGTTTTTTCACGTTTAAAGCTTATATTAAAGTTTTAGAAAAGATTTTAACTTGTATTTATTTGTCCATTCTAATGAATTCTAATGAATTAAAAATGATTTTAATCCATAAAAACATGATTCGGATTCTTGTACCAGTTTTTTTAATTTATTAAAATCTATTTTTAATTTATTAAAATCACTAAGATATGCATTATAAGTAATTTTAATGAATTAAACTCTCAATTCACTCAATTAAAATACTAATATTTAAATTAAATGAGATTATTTTAATCAATTAAAACCTCATTTTAGATATAACACCTATGAAGTGATTTTAATGGATTAAAACAAACTTTTAATATATTAAAATGTTTTCTCCGTCACAAAATTGACAATTTTACTAATTAAATTTAATTCATTGAAATAGAACTAGTGTTTCAAATAAAACTCAATACTTCTAAATGATTTAACTATGCAAGATTAATGATAAAATAATCACTTACAATACTTTAAAATCTCAAATTACATCTCAAACCCGGATTAATAAAGAAAAGTCTTCATCACTTATCATCGCTAACATGTAATTATGAACATCAAATCTTCATACAGTAAACCTGCTTGTAAGTTTTTTTTTCTAACAATTTAATCATTTACTTTTCAGAATTCTCTTGTTTGGTGGATTTTAGTATTTTCCCACTTGTGTACTTTTTTTATCAATTGTATTAAAAAAATTTATATTATTGGTACAAATTGTAGTGTTAATGTGATTAGGATTGCAACCTGTATAATTTTCCAACAGTACACTTTCCTTTTTGATTTAAAAAATGTATCTTTTAAAGCAATAAACAATTTTACAGTGCTCGTTACAGCGGCTGTTCAGATTGCTACAACCGCTACTCTAAATCATTCCGCTATAATAACAAACAAGAAATGTTCCACACCATAGCGCACTATTTAAAACCCTCATCTCATGTCACGATGAACCACAATTTCTTAACTCTGAACAACTTGATTCCCCTAATGGAATGACTCAACTTCAAACATTGCAAAAGTTGTTTGTACTAATCATATATTAATGATTCATTTATATAACATCTTTCCATTGGATTTAATCTCTAATTATAATTTAATGAATTGTCATCTTATTTCCATTAAAAAATTGACTACAGTTTTCCAACAGTTACTAATTTTACCTTAGCTTTTTCTACTCCAATTATTCATTGGCCATTGGTATTAAAAGTAACATCTTAGGTTATAAATGATAATAATTCTTGGACATTGTGTCTTAATATTTATAAGAACTAAATTAGAAGTGATGTTTATTTCTTTTTATAAAATTAATCTGACATTCTTTTTATCAAATACTTTTAAATTAACTCTAAATAAAAAAGACATTGATAAGCAACTAGAAGAAAACATGTATTAAAGAGCATATATATATATATAGATATATACACACACATACACAATATTATTACTAATACGTAAAATTAAATTAATTATGTTTTAATCATGATAATTAGATAACGAAATCTTATGAATTGGTTCAGAAGGAGCAAAAAACTTCATAGAGGAAATCGCTATCCTGCGTGATTACAGTCAATAAAATGTATATCATAAGGATTACAATCAAGACACATCAGATTCGAGGACAACAAAATCAAAGGGATCTTTTGAACTGGCCATTTAGTAGGCGAGTAGGATTTTATGTCCCTGGTTAAGACAATAAACTATTTTCAAAACTATAGATTACAAATTATGGGGAATAATCAGATCATGTTCTCTAACTGGAATTGGAATATAACACTTTTCATCAATCTTCAGTGGAAGAAAAGATGAATAACATATTCATCCACTGGTCATTCTACACCGAATTTCCCTGCATTCAGTTGAACGGCTACTATGCCAATCTAGCCATAGCACTCTATCAAACATAGTCAGTCAAACGTGCCCAAAATCTCCAGTAGACAAATCATATACAAATTTTATACGGTTGTTCCAGGACATGCACTGTATGGACTACATCTCCAATTCTTGACAGATTAGGCGGTGACCATCATTCAGTTATTTTGTCTGTTCTCGTTCTAAGAGAAAGGGAAATACCCTCCGCAGCCATGGCTTTTTCATCCCAAAACTTTCCCACTCCATGCCAATTTGCCAATGCCTTTTCACTGGATATTATGCTGTTCAGTAGAGAAATGATCACTCAAAGTAACAAGCTATATACATGAGGGAAAAAAGGAAGAGTAAGCGACAAGGATGCATAATAAAACAAAGACAAACCATTGAACAGAGCGAATAATCAAGAGCACTGTGATCACACTATTATCTACAACTTCCACTGGTCAGTGTAACTAGCAATCAAGAAGTTACAGAAACAGCATCATTTGAGTCCACCTTCAACTGAAATGCAGACACAAATAGATTGGTATAAACATATGTGCCAAGCAACGACAAAAAAAAGACAAATTATGCCTACCATCTTGAGATGACTCTGTAAAGAACCATGTAGCATCTTTTTGAGCTTGTCACAGTGATCAACCATGTGACCCATTCTGATTAATTCCTCAAGCCGGTACAGAAGCCGCTCAATAGTTGTGTATGGGAACCAAACCGCAAACGGTCTTTTCCTTCTAATTATATCTGCTGGTCTCTGCAAAACGATAATACCAACAGTATGAAATACAGAATGACACTGCGGCTAAATCATGTACTATATAAACTTGTCAGTTGCCATCATACTGTATCGTGATTATCAATATGACAGCAGAAGTATTGCAACGAAGCTATCACCAAGAGAAAAAGAAACGCGGCTCTCCAAACAGTGAAGGAACAGAGCGCATACCACCCAATATCAAAAAGAAGAAAAACTGGGACTACGGTTCCCAAACCTATGACATCCTTGGTTGCACATAGAAGAAAGGGAAGGATAGCTTTGAATGTCAACATTAATAAGAGACACCAACTTGATAATGGTCACAAATGCATGACGGTAGAACAACCAAAGACTAACCTTTTCTGAAACACAACCTTCCCTAATCTTTTGTCACGGACCCTGTCAAAAATTTTGAACCCCTTAACATTGTCACAAAAAGCGACCCAACAACTTGTCACAAATCTTGAACCCCTTAACAAACCAAAAACTTAAACAAGCTAAACCACATAAAATTTATGCACTAGTTAATCAGCGACCACCACAAACTCCAACCAAAATTTTCAGCACCCACAGTAACCACTCAACATACCCAAGTGAACAGTTTCTAAATACCCATCAAAGAACATTTACGAAGCAAAACATTTTCAGCCCTGTTTAGTCCATTAGGACAAACATAGTGTTGGAAGACTCCTCGTGAGGCATATGCAAAGAGACTTTCCAGGTTTGAATCATGACCAAATGGTCACCAAGACCCAACTTTAACTTAGCGCTGGGGCTTGCCCGCCATAAAGTCTACTAGCAAGAATAATAAGTCCAGTATAATGTAAAGGTAACAAATACCAGACATGGATAAACAGAACTCTTCAAATAACTTTTAATTTAACTAATATTATCAATTTCCATGACCAAAAAAGCATTCTGTTGAGTAAAATATTTACAATGCGGCAGACAGACAACTCAAGACATGTAGAGAAGTGTGGTAATAGAAGTAACTAGTTGATATATCATATATCAGCTGAGCATACGCAAAAAATCAAAGTGATCATCAATAAGAGTAAAAATAGTTTACCATTGAGGCAAATGAGTCTATGCACTCAAGCAAAAGGTAAGTAGCATCTGCATATCGATCATAGGTAACATAAAGCTGAAACAAAGATGCAGGATTTGATTCCCTGCCAGTCATCCCCCACAACCTTTCCTTTTGACCCTCCTGTCACAAGCCACACAAACAATATCAGTAACTGTACAGGAAAGCAATACTGTAGAAGCCAAGGCTGGCTGCATGATAATGGAAAAAAGTATCCCTTAAATTTGTAGAGCAGAAGCAACTAGACTAGTATAATATGTTAAGTTGAAATGCTACAGAGACCAATTTTCAAAACAAGCACGCACTCTCTTGCATCAATGAACCCCAATCGTTGACTGCAGTTTTCAGCCTAGAAAATTACCTTGAACAATTGTACAAGCCAAAGAGGCAATTCAATCTTAGAATCTGCACGTAGAAGAGTCTCTGCAACAATAATCGGCAATCTACCATGAAATTCCTTATACCTTTCCTGCAATTTAGGAGCAATTTTAAAGAAAGGGAGAACCAGGGACTCAAAAATGAAAATAAAAGCTACATATTGACTTAAACAACCACACAACAAAACGACAGAATTGTACCCCCACTAAGAAAAACTCACAAGAGACTTGTACATGTGTAAAAATGTCTTTTATTAGGGAAAACTTCCATCTGTAATAGTCTACACAGCTGAAAGAAATTCAAATGAGCGTGGAACACCAAATCCAATACTCAAGTTTATGGGGTTTAAGTTCTTCAACCCCTTCAAAGTAGGGACAAAAAATAGTACAATCTCAAGACCTAACTCTAACTTGAGAGACAACACATCCATTATGTACCAATGATTTATTTTTTAATATTCCAACTTGACTAGTTTCTAAATAACAGTAATGCCTACATAAAAAAAATAACATTCTTCTCAACTTAATACATCAAATCACATAATCAACACTTGCATGAAAATTTTCCTTCTTTTCCCAAATTGTTACTCAACAAAGGTTAAAAAAATGTCTAAATGCTCAGAGGAATACCCTTTATTCATTGAATATGGTAGTGTTAAAAACAAGTTATAAATAGATGAAGCATAAAAATGTAAAATCACGTAATGGCCAACACATTAAAACAAGCAGAAGATACTAACAAGGTAGAGCTTGAGTGTTGCCCATTGACTGCTTCTTTCAGTTCGTGGAGTGGTGGACACTGTAACAGGTGAACCATGGACTACCATCTCATTCTTTGATGATGTCAGTAAATGACTGCGTTCCCTGAAATAAATCAAGAGTACATCATACAATTCATACTGACAGAAACAGCGTAAAGAAGAACTTGTTTTAAAATAAGGCAATTGCCAAAACACTAAATAAACAATAATAAACGCACAAATTCTAAACCAAACAGAATGACCTGTAAAGTCAGGTATCTTATTTCATCAATTAAAATTAAAAATGGTTTTTAAAAAGAATGGAAATGAATAGGTCAACATACTCAACCCAAGTGGATTCCACCTTGTCGAGACAGCATTTCAGTGAGATAGCAGACAACACTCTTTCAAGTTCCCTAAAGAGAAACACCAAGATATTTATATAAGCATAACAATATAAACATGCATGTAGGCATGCAACTAAATTTCAAGATGTATACCTCTTCAGTGCAGAACCCTTGAAAAATCTGAGAACAACTGTAAAGGCCATATCATATAAATTGTTTTGGACAAGAAGATCAGCCAAGTCTGATAGAGCTCCATCTTTTCCTTTAAAAGGGATGAAAATTGGTTTAAAATTCTATCAAATGACACATACAAAGTACTTTAAATTTAATATCATCAGAGTTGCTTCGGAAGCAACCATATGATTCACTGACATTTGAAAAGAAAAGACACTTACCAGAAAATGTCCACTTGACATTTACCAGTGACAGCATATACTCCGCTGAAGTTAGCACGAATTCATTCTCAAGTTTTTCAATATCAATTGAGGACTGCCAGCCTTGAGGCTCAGCATCATTATCAGCTGCTGCTAAGTTAAAGATAATTGCATCACCACCACTCCAAAAACAAAATAAATTCTTTTATGATAAAAGAATAAATTCATCAAGCAGGGATCATTACAATTAAGGAGGGGAAGATCCTCCTAAAAAATAAAAATAAAAACAAAAGAGAACAAAATAAAAAAAAAAAATTAATGAAACAAAGCTACCCAATCCCTCAGCATATTAACAAGAGTAACTTTTAAAAAGACTACATTATATAAGAATCCTTTTCGACCCAAAATATTTCATTCTGTTAAAATAATTAAGTAAAATTGTTGATATAACATCATGAATCCATAATGAAATGATAACTTCATAACTACCAGCATGACTTTTGTAGTTGAATTACTTACAATGTTCATCTGGGGTTCTTTTAGCTTTCTTACTAGGATAATGTTCATTCACAAGAGAACTTCCCTCAACCAAGGAATCAATCCAGGCGTATGCAGGATGAACAAGATGCAGTGCATTGATTGCAGCAGAAAGTGCATTCAGCCTCTCTTGCAACATCAAGGAACTGCCTAAGCTATCTTTCAACGCTGCTTCAGTTCTCAAACGAGCTGAATACATGTAGATATAGTTTGCTGCACGTCGCCAATTATGCCGGTGCATTTGAAATGCATAAAGCAACTTATACAAGTTTGGCTTTGCAGAAATATCTGATCGTTCAGCCTACATGTTACATGTAAAATTTATGCATATTGAAGAAAACTTCAAAATTAACCACATACAATTTGTTCAGCAAGGGCATACCTTCCAAGCAAGCTCTTGCTCCACTTTCTCCACTAAACCAATAAGGGGAAGTTTATTGCTGCAAAGAATCTGTAGAGAATAACAAAAATAAAGTAAAAATAGGGGGAGAAGGGTACGAATTAAAGTAAATAAATGGAAATTTTACCAAAAACAATGTGAAAGGAAAAGTATAAAATGTGCGGAGGGTATTATTGAAATGCAACTTCCTTTAACACAAAAAATGAATCAAATATTAACATATACTTGAACTATGTAAGAAAATAAAGAATTATTTTCTTGATATGAATCACACCAATTACATCCTCATCATCTCTATTTGTAATTACAAAATCCTTAAGAAAAGAAAATAAAAATATGCTGATATAAATAAGAATATTATGAAGATACTATTTCCTAATTACTAGCGATACTGAGAATATTTTTTGTCCTAATAATCTGCTATTTACGACACTCCCACTCAAGTTGGTACATGAATATTCCCAACTTGCCTACAAGATCTTTGAATCTCCCCCTACGAACCACTAGTGAAATGTATGCTATGTAAAATCCTATAGAGACATGAGTTGTAACCACTAGGCCTATGTCAAGATTAACTTTGATGAGTGTTTGTCAATTTCAATATGTTTGGTCCTACCACGTTAGACTGGATTATGGACAATGCTCATGGCTGACTTGTTATTAATTGCATATGGACATCAAGTATGATCTTCATCCAGAGTCATTCACACACACCTAGAGAAAGGACTAGAAAAGGAGGGTTCTAGCTACTTCAGGAAAAAGATGACAATTTTTCTTTTCTGCTAGTCCACTCTGTTGTGGAGTGTTAACACATGTTAGTTCATGAACAACACCTTTATGAGACAACAATTTGGAGAATTCTTGATTTACATATTCCCTACCATTATCAAACCTAATTCTTTTGATATTTTTCCCAAATTGATTTTGGACAAAGACAGGAAAAATTAACAAATATTTGAAAAGCATCATATTTACTTTTTAAAATATATCTCCACATGACACAAGAACAATCATCAATGAAAGTAACAAACCATTTTGCTCCAAAAATAGATCCTAAACAAGTCCCGAAACAATGGAGTGAATAAAGTCAAATTAGATATTACTCTTTTCACCATATGGTATAAGATGCACGATGATGCTTTGAAAATTGACAAATACCACATTTAGAAGACTCAACAAACTTGGTAGTGAACAAATGCGGGAACAAAGATTTTATAAGGTTGAAGGGAGGACGCCCAAGTCTTTTATGATGAAGCCATATTTGGGAATTTGCCCATTTTTCTAGTGTTGTTTATTGGATTATGACCTTTGTTTCCTTTAACCGTTGCATTCTAATAGATACAACCCACTTTGCTACTTAGCAATTGAAATAGTCTTACTTGTGGCATAGTCTTGAAATACACAATAAGAGAAAAAAGTTACTGAGTAACTCAACTGTAAATGAGTTATTCTATGGTCATTTTGACATATAAATTGAAGAGCTTAGGAAAAGGAGTAATGTAATCAATTGTTCCTGAACCAAAAATCCAAATACCATGAGACAAAAGGCCAATAATATTGAATGTACTCGTTACTTTCATGGATAGGGTATACGATCCAGAGAACTTAGATATTGATTCAATCAATTGTTTCCAAATGATCAAGTTCTTCTTTAAAAGTTTTCATACTAGACATTGAAAAACACAAAAACAGATAACAAAAATTCAACCCTTATCACTTTGATTTGTAACAAAAAAAGAAAAGCATGTTTGGCAACATATCCAAGTCAAAGTCAAATGAGACGCCACCCCTTGATGCTCAAGAGGTCCTGACGACCCTGTTTGTGCCAACAAGAGTAGGGGACACCTTTCTAACCCACCGCTAACCCCAAAAACGACGGCAAACAACAGCAGTTACAAAGGCAGCAGAAACAAGACTCCTAAAATGATGATACCAACTTGAACTATGTAAGTAAATAAAGAATTATTTAACTAATATCAATCACACCTGTTACATTCTAATCATCTCTGTTGCTAATAATCAAAATCTTTAAGAAGGGGAATAAAAATATGTTGAAATAAATAGGTAGATTATGAAAATATTTTTTCCTAATTACATTGGAGATATCGAGAATATTTTTTATCCTAATAATCTGCTATTTACAACACATATAACTCTGCAATTAAGTGAGGAATAACATCATACTGTTTTTAACTAGAAAAGTACAGGAATCATGGCAGAAACAATAGAATAATAGGAAATATAACAAAATATCATTAGCATAATATGGTAACCATAAGCAGACACATTCATACATATACAAATTACATCTTTAAAAAAATTTTGTATGAGTTAAATTAAACACGCAAACTTCAGTTTAAATACCCTCTGCAATCATAACTAATTAATATTCTTGTAGTCAAACTTTGAACATAGTAGCATAAAAGTACTATCGAAAAATAGATAGTTAGATATCTATTTCCTTCTACTTTAAATATTAACCTAAGGAAATCATTAAGTAGAGATCATTCGACTAAGAAAATCAGAAAAGTTTATCATAGTTTGTCCAACCTTTATAGCTCCTTGTTCATAAAGAACAATTATGAAACGTCTCAGGCAAATGTATTTGCTCTCCTCATCTGGATTTGAAATTATTGCACAATATGCATCATAATATCGACCAAGGTCTAAAGCAAATATGAAAACATTTGCCCATAGTCGTCCTTTGATGGTTGTCACTGATTCATTAGCTGAGTTGTTTGTGCGCATGTCATCCTTCATATATAGAGCCTCATCAACTTGCTCAAGCGCAGCAAGTGCAAACTGGCAAGCACCTTCACTAATACTATAACGTTCAAATAACTGCATTGCCCATTGATAGTATTGAAGCTTCCATGTAGCAATTGATGTACAACCACCTGCATAAAAACCACAAAACTGAAGTTAAGATTATCCATTTGCTTACTAAGATCATTACAATTAAGCTATAGTAATACTCACTAAAACCGAGGTATATAATTCCTAGGTCATCTGATAAACTCTGCAGAGCCTCAGATGCACCACTTCCAGATGAAGCCCTGAATCAAACACCAATAGCGATGGTCATACTTCAAGGCAACCACAAGTAAATATGAAGAGAACATAAAACACACAACATAAAAAATTGAAAGCCAATGTATACACATAGAGAGTCGCACAAAACACACACATGAAGACTACTAATATTAATGAAATTTCTAAGTTGTCAATTGATTCAGATCTCCTAATATTCTTTCTATTTCCTTCACTCTCCTTGGTCACTTTCCTCCATTTGTTTTAGTCTTATATCAATTGACTTTAGTGTTATTTTGCTCAAGGTCATAAGTTGTTAGCATCAAATCTGTTTACGCAATTTGTGCAACACTTCAGAACTGAGATTTAATACTTAGCACTTTCTGTTATAGCAAGGACATAATAAGTGTTAGAATAGGTCATGTTAAATAGAGTTTATTAAAAGTTGTTGTGTGCTTTGTGTTGTACCTAGTTTCTAGATATGACCTTTCTAATTCTTTCCTCTTCCCTCTCACTCACCGTACCTGAACCTCCAAAAATGAGATCCTAAGAGAGGGAAATCGAGATCTCAAATTCATTCTCTATTCCTTTGTATCCATCTTAAGTATAAGTAATATCAACATAGCAACTCTTAATACCTATGAAATTGCACAACTCTTAATTTTTGCCACACCTAGCAATGCAACTTCCACCTCAAAACAAGATTTGTGAGGCTTTTGTGTTTAGACCCAGTATTGGACAATAACTACTTGTAAAAACTTAAACCCATGGGGGGGCGGCTACCCAAATTTTAGGACTCTTAAAAGCCCTAGAGTTCATCTTCCGCCCTTTTGACTAGCTGGAGCACTCAAACCCGTCACCATAATCTTTTCCAGTCCACTCAGTCTGGTTGTGTAACCATACCATGCAAATAATAGAAATAGAAATATTTCAAAGGTGAGTTGTAATACCTAAAGAAACAACGAATGGCATCAGACACTTTTTTATCCTTCTGGGTTGCATGTAATCCACACTGCACCTGTGCAAGTAGGCAACACCCTAGAAGATGGTGACGTATGCACCATCCACCATCAGCATCTTGAATACTATGGGATGTCTTCTCTTTCAGTAAATGTGCTTCCGCGATCATAAGCAATTGCTTTTAAAACATTTGTAAATTGAAATACAAGATATTTTCAGCAAAGATAACTATGTCGAGTAAAAAACAAAGAGAAAGAATCAATATCTCATTGCGGGGGATAAAAGGACAAGTAATAACCTCAGCAGCACCATACTGCCCATGCTTGAAAAGAATAAATGCAAGATCAATAGAACGGCTGAAGAAAGTAGAAGATCCTCCAGCCTGACCCCAAATGATCCAATTGATGAAGTCTCTTGCCCTATTAATAAAGCTCTGTGCATTTGAAAAACGATCTGAAGAAGAGTGGCTATGGTTTAGGGATGAACTTCCAACATTGAGCAAGAATAAAAAAGCCAACGTAAAGTCATATCTTCCCAGCTTCTCATTCCACAATCTTTTCCCGAAGTTGTTATCTGTATCACGCCCAAAAAGATTAACACAGTATCAGAGGTATGGCTTATACATATCCAAAGATTATTACTTGAATGAAAATCACCAGAACAACGAGAGAGATCTCTACTCCAAATATTTTCCTTTACAACCAAGCAACTAACGCATTTACCCTTCACTAACAAAGCTGAATTCAACTCCCTACCCCTATTTAAGCTACACCTGTCTTTCCATCCTCTCTAACTATTGATGATCTAGTGTATCTAACTTATAATATCTCTAGCAGCGAACAAATGTAATTTTGACATTTTTTTTAGCCATTGAGCACAAGAAGTACTGTGCTGAATAATTTTACAGTTTACAATCTTAAATATATAAATGCAATTCAAATCTAACTAATTTAACCGCATTTATACCTAAGATATCATGAGGTACAAAACAATGAAAGCATTATAATAAGGAGCTTCATAAAAATAAATTTTTTGATTATCCACCTCTTCATTACTATTATAAAATATAAATCCAAGTACTTATTCTTGAACAAGAAGGATTTTAGGATCTACTCTCTTTCTCAATAATTCCGTATGGCTTCTCTCATACCAAGTATCTCACACTGTTTTACTTTTTTTTTGCTCTCGCAATTGCCTAATTGAGTGAATCCAAATTTGACTCCAAATTTTAAATTTTGACATATTATATCACATTAAAAGGCATGGAGATTATTGCAATAATTTCCTCATCAATTTTAAATATCTTATCACTTCAATTTATTCCTATCTGATAAAACGTAATCTACGTAATTGAAAAAGAAAAACAACTTCAATTTCATCTTCTTATCATAGGTTTGTGTAAACAATAATGAAATTTTTTTAGATTTAACTCAATTTAAAATCCTGAGCAACGTTATGGAAGAATTACTTGTTTCTTTCAGAATTCAGAAGGGAAATAATCTTGTGAGCCTGCATCCCCTTACAATGATAAATTCATGTCAACCTAAGCAAATTGGAACTGCCATTATACAATATAAGTAAAATACAACCTACCTATTTGTAGTGAAGAAAGTTTAGAATTGAAGTCCTCGGATACAGCCAGTGAAGTGGGTGTTATCGTAAAGAAGATTATAATCAGCCATTCAAAAATAGTTTCTTGAAGCATTGGAACTAACTCAAGCTGTACTTTGTTTATATCATCATGGGTCATGTGGACCTGCATGAAAAATAATCACAAAACATATGTGTGAAATATAAAAGATATTAATCTACATCTAGAAAAAAGTAACAGCATTTCGTTAACAAATACAACTGTCTGTATACGTTGAGAACTTGATAAGAGAGAAACCAACAAACTATGATGAATGCCATGTGTTTAGACCACAACGGAGCTGTTCAATTTATAGGGAAGAAAACATAATTACAGAATATTTTAGGCTGATAACAAATATAGAATCAATCGTTGATCCTAATATCAACTGTTAATATATCTATAGAGGAGTCCAACATATTACAAGATTCTAAACTCCCCCTCAAGCTCAAGCATGTAGATGATATGCACCAAGCTACTTACATATGTAATTAATTCAAGGACCCCTTACTAACTTGGTGAATATATTTTCTAAATGACCAAAGGAATTGAACAACGCTGGTATACATTTACCCAGACATGACTTTCTATCCGACAAAGTGATAATCAACTTCAATATGCTTTGTCCTTTCAAATCACAACTTCAACACTTTCCCTCAAGATAGAGCATACTTATCAAGTAAGTCAAGTTTGCTACAAATGTCAACATCATAAGACTCCTTGAGAGACCTAAGGAACAATTAATTGGTTGTTGGAGTTGATAGAGTAAAAAATGACGCAGTTTCATATGTTGATTTGGTGCAGTTGTGCAAAGGTGATCTGTAAAGCTTTGGCTACAAATAAAGTCAAGGAGATCACACTTTGTTTATAAACATTCAGGGAAAGAGGAGGTAACAGTACTTGTAGTTTATGTTGATGATATTATAGTGATTAGAAATGATGAAAAAAGAGAAGGAAGAATTGACACATAGACTAGTCCAGGAATTTGAACTAAAAGAGCTAGGAAGATGAAGTATTTTTTAGTAATTGAAGTAGCCTATTCTAATCAGGGTATTTTCATATCGCAGCAAAAATACATAACTGATTTGCTGGCAGAAACTCAGAAAATTTGGTGCAGTCCACTGTCAACTCCAATGGATCCTAATCACAAGTTATGTAAAGCTGAAACGAAATCAGCAATAGCCAGCAAGATGTATCAGAGACTGGTTAGAAAATTAATATATTTGGTGGCTCACACATGGCCAAACATTACTCATTCAATAAGTGTCACCAGTCAGTTTAGGCATGAACTGAAGGAATCTCATCTTCAAGTTGCTTATAGAATTCTACATTACTTTAAGGGCAGTCTTCAAAAAGGGAATACTATCCAAAAGAGATGGAAGACTAACTCTTGAAGGCTACACTGATGCAAAATCCACAGGTTCTCTTGTTGATATAAGATCAACAACTGCACATTGTACATTTCCAAGGTGGGACTTAGTGACATAGAGAAGCAAAAAATACAGAATGTGGGCAAAAAAACCTATGAATCAGAATTTAGGTCCATGGCACAAAGCTAAGTGAGTTATTATGGCTAAAAATTATCTTAGAGGAGTTTTGAAGATTAATTTGGAGGGACCCATGAAGCTCTAGTATGTTAATAAGTCAGCAATAGACATTGCAATCCCATTCAGCATGACACAACAAAACATATAGAAATAGATAGAAACTTCATTAAGGAAAAATTAGAAGAAGGTTTAGTATGCATTTCATACATTTTGTCCAAGCAACATGTGGCTGATGTGTTGAAAAAAGAACTCAATACCTCAGACTTCCATAATCTCATAACCAAGCTGAGAATGGAGGATAGTTATTACTCGACTTGAGAGGGGGTGTTGAAATATGGGTGTAAATATTGCACATTTATTGTACAATAAATATAGATTGATTAGATAAAAAATAGAGTTGTTTGTAAGAAATCCCTAAAATGAAGGGATTGGGTTTAGGAGTTTATTTGGTAGATTTGCTCTAGATTTAGAGTCTTTACATCCACAGATTTATTTCTTTTATTTCAGGAAATTTATTTCCTTTTATTAGGATGCATTTTTCTTTTAAATATCAACGTATTGATTCTATTTGATATCAAGAAAAGTGATTACATAATACCTACACTTTTTTCCACATAAAGTAAAAGGGGAGCAGGAAAAATCACTTACTCAAAAAGACAAAAAGAATGGCACTATTAGGGTTTTTTGCCCAAAAGTTTGTGGGTTCTAATATTGGATTGTAAACCTAACCCATGAAGAGTCAAACAGGAAATCAGAGAAGCGTCGTGCTTCATGCAAGCTCTAATATTTTTTGGACTTATTGTTCGTCAGTAAAACCCTTAATCTCCCACGATCTATTTGAAAGTCAGATTCTACTATTGCAGTAGTGATTGCCACTCAGATTCTCCATGTTATTATTTCATAGGATTGGGAGAAAAACATAAATAAAATAAATTATACATGTAATGTTGCCTAATTTCTAACTGTCACCTTTCAACTAAAAGCTTTCGAACTTCTTTAAATATATGGCACCAAGACAATATTCGACATGTGAATGATCATATTTATGCGCAAACAAGAAAATTGCAATCAATAAGGCTCAGAAACACAGTGCAAAGGCAGCAAAGCGAAAGAAAAAACGAAACTATAGTGCTCATGATTGTATTCAACCACTAAAGTCGATCAGATAGCTGACAGCTCAAGAATTGACAAAACATCAATACAAGTTCAACTACACCAAGCATTAAACTTACAAATTTACAATTGAATGAAGAAAAAACAAAACAAACAGATGAGAATTTGAAATTTCAAATAAATGATGCTTACAATAAAAAACAATGGCACTTAGGACAATACATATGCATACATATATGAGTATGGACTCACCTGGCCACTGATGTCCACCAAATAGCTTAGAAATAGAAGAAAGTCCCAGGCAGATTCAAACATCATTTTTGCAATCTGATAAGTAGTATGTACTATCACGGAAGAATTTATGCTTGATGATACTTCAGTATTAAAATTTTGTATTACTTTCTTTGGGACCAAAAATTTCAGGAAACACTCAATTACATTTAAAATCCGGCCCCATGCAGAAGCCTTTTTGTACAAGCTTTGAAGCGACAAAAACATATCCACAGAAAGTTTTCTCAAACTTTTATGATCTGCTAGCTCCTTCTCCAGAACAACTATATGATCCCCAGAAGTAGATGTTTGGAACACTGGACTTGACATACAATATCCAGTTTCAAGAATCTTTACAACATAGCGAATGATATCTTCAGAAGAGATCACCGGTGTAGTTAAAAGAGATTCATAAAATATAGAAGAAGCAGTTTTGCCCAACTGTTGGCTGAAACTCATAACACATCTGAGCAATTCGATTAGAATTTCACACTCCAGATCATCATCAAATACATCCATGAGGCCTGTAAGCTCACTAACATCATCCGAAGAGCCTACAGAATATAAACAAAAATCTATATTAAGGAAAGCAGAGAACTGATTATAATGCAAGTTAATTAATTTAAAATTATTAAGTTGTATAGAACATATGCAGTTCTCAACTCCATCTTCTTTTTAGTTAGCTGTACAGTTTCTGGTGAAAGGCAACCATCATTAACTGTTGAAAGGATAAGTAACAAAACAGGTCACAGAATTCTGCTCTAGTACCGCATTGAGAAGAGAGAAACGGAAGGAGGAATATGACGAATTGTGTATTGTGTACACACGAGTACTCTTATTTACAATGAAAAAGAGATATTAGGTAAGATATTTCTCTAACAAACCAAATCATATATCCCTATTTAATATAATCAAATCATATCTCTAACATAATGAAATCATATATCTAACACTCCATTAAATAATCAAATCATATCTCTAACATAATGAAATCATATATCTAACACTCCCCCTCAAGTCGGAGCACAAGTCGGAGCATAAGTATCATGAGACAAACTTGTTACAAACGTCATCCACTCAAAACCCATTGAGAGACTTAGTAAACATGTTTGCCAGTTCGTTACTAAAGCAGACGAAGTAAATAATGACAAAGACATGAATTTATCTCTATCAAAGCAACAATCAATCTTCAATATGCTTCCTCCTTTCAAATCATATCTTCAAATTCCCTCTCAGGCTGGAACATTCGTACCACGAGTCAGGCTTATTAAAAATGATCGGAGGCACATCAACTGTTGGAGAGCATAAAATGAATTGATAGCACAGCAGCTGCCGGAAAGCAAAAGCTGATAAGGGAGTGAGCCAGCTGCTTCAAAAAATGATCAGAGGTCACAGTGGCTGAGAAAAGCCTAATGCTCAAACACATTGCCGGAAAGCAAAATTGCGAGATAGAACGACAGTTACTGGGAAGCAAAAATGCTAACAAGGCACCACAACTATGAAGAACAAAAATGATCACCACACATACAGGTGATGCCAATGATAGTGGTTGTTGGCCAGAAAAAGCTCGACGAAAGAAAAATATCGAGGATGAGCAATCTTTGCTAGTAAAATGTCAATAATGAACAGTACTCGCAAAAAAACATTAGTTGTAAACCGTACTGTCCAAAAAACCATCAACACTAACCAGAAATACATCAATGGTATTCACCGGAAAAACAAGCTCACCAAAAAGTCTTCCGTGCTGAACTATGACGACAGTTGTGAACAGTGATCGCAGTGTAAAAAAATAAATCAGAAAGTGTACACGGTGTCTAAAGAATTAACTCTTATGAGTTGTGGACCCACAACGAAAGAACGGATTTAAGTTCCCTTCTCATTAGACCCTCGATACCTTGTTGAAAGGATTAGAGACAAATCAGGCCACTAGTATGGTACTCCTCTGATACTATGTTAAGAAGAAAGAAACCGAAAAAAAAAAAATAATGAATTTTGTGTATTATGTAGACACATAAGTATTCTTACTTATAATGAAGAAGAGATACAATAAGAAGAGACAAATCAATATTTAATAATGGGACATATTTGGTAACATACTTCACTGTTTAATGTAATCAAATCATATCTTTAACATAATCAAATCATATCTCTCACATTTACAATGAGCAAATTAATGAATTTAAAACTATCAAGACTTGTATTAAACAAATGCAGTTCTCAACTGCATCTACTTGGTAGGTTGATATTGTTGGATATCCCATATCTAGAGATATGACCATATTATATTATATGAGTCTAATGTAAATCTCACTGTATCAAGCTAGTTTTGTGAACTTAGACTTAAATACCACTTTCTAAGATGGTATTAGGATCTATTTAGTTAGGTTTCTTAGGCCTATTATGTCACATACCATATCTACGTTTATATCCATATACACATATACACACACACATATATATATATATATATACATATATATATATATATATATATATATATATATATATATAAAATGACCAAATAAGTAAAAAGTGTAAATATAATTGCAATGCAAAAAAATAAGGAAATACAGAAAAGAGTAAAGAAAAATATAAAAGAAAAGAAAAAAACAGAAAATTCAAAAAAACATGATAAAAAACAGAACAAAAAAAAAAAAAACAGAACAGAAAATTACTGGAAACTGTGTCTTGCATCAGTTGTGAACACTGGTATATTCTTTCCTTGTTGTAATATTGGTGGAATATTCCGGTGTATATCCTCTAGTGCAATCAAAAGTTGATTAGGTTGATATCATCTTCAGTATGTTCAAGAGTCAATCAGTTTGTAATTGTTATTGTGAGTGTTTTGTACAAACTTTGAAGGTAGTGAAATCCAGTTATTCTTAATGTCAAATATAACGGGCTTTTCCATATTTTCTATTATTCTGGTACTACTTTTACCTGGAAATAACAAGGTCCTATGTGTGTATTTTACACAAAGAAGATTAATCTATATTTACCTTTTTCTTTATTTTAATATGATATCTACAGCCTAGGATTAGGATAAACTTTTTTTTTTGGTGAACTCGTTCCTTTACCTTCTGAGAAATTTGTTGTTGGTTGCAAATGGACTTTTGCTATCAAAGTTAGTCCTAATGGTACTATTAATCGTCTCAAAGCTCGTCTTGTGACTAAAGCTCATACACAAATTTTTCATTTAGACTATGGTGAGACGTTTTCTCCAGTGGCAAAGATAGTTTTTGTTCGCTTATTCATAGCTATGGCATCTCTTCAAAGTTGGTCTCTTTATCAATTGGATGTCAAAATTGATTTTCTTAATGGGGATTTGCAAGAAGAAATTTATATGGAGCAACATCAAGGTTTTGTTCCTCAGGAGGGAATCTTCTGAATTGGTATGTCGTCTCCCCAAATCTTTATATGGCCTTCATCAGTCTCCTAGGGCTTGGTTTGGAAAATTCATTAGTGTTGTTCAACAATTTGGTATGACTCGCAGTGAGGCAAATCATTCAATTTTTTACCGTCACTCAAGTGTTGGGTGCATCTATCTAACGGTATATGTTGATGACATTGTTCTTACAGGTAATGATCACCATGGCATCTCTGATAAAACAACATAGTTGTCACCACTCTCAAACCAAAAATTTTGACAACCCAAGATATTTCTTGGGGATTGAGGTAGCGCAATCCAATAATGATATTGTTATCTCTCAAAGGAAGTATGCATTGCACATTAATAAATTCAAAATATTTTGACACACCCGTGGATCCTAATGTCAAACTGCTACCTAATCAGGTGAAGCCTCTTTCAGATCCTGAGAAGTATAGAAGATTAGTTGGAAAATTGAATTATCTTATTGTTACTCGTCCTAACATTTCATTTACTGGAATCCAATAGTAAAGTTATATATTATCTAGATGCTGATTGGACAGGATTTCCTTCTGATAAAAGATCTACTTCTAGATATTGTGTTCTTATTGATGATAATTTGATTTCTTGGAAGGGCAAGAAACAACATGTTGTGACAAGATCTAGTGTTGAAATAGAATATAGAGTTATGAACTCAGCAACCTATGAGTTTATTTGGTTTAAACATTTACTTAAACAATTGCAATTTGGAGAGGTCACTCAAATGACACTCATATGTGATAATCAGATGGCTCTTCATATTAGCTCAAATCATGTCTTTCATGAAAGGACCAAACATATTGAGATTGATTGTTTTTTCATTTGAAAAAAAAATAATCTAGAAATATCAAAATTGAATTTGTTAATTTGAATAATGACATAGCTGATATTTTCAGCAAATCTTTACAAGGACCTAGAATTAATTATATTTGTAACAAGCCTAACACATATGATTTATATACACCAGCTTGAGGGAAAGAGTTGAATATAACAGGCTTAGTCCATATTTTCTATTATTCTATTACTATTTTTACTTATAAATAAACCACCCTTATGTGTACATCTTACACAAGGAGATTAATCCATATTTACTTTTTCCCTTATTTTTAATATTTAGGTTGAAAAGCATGATCGGATGTAGGATCATGTGTGGTCTGAACCAATATAAATTTCTTGTGCAATCTTTCTTTTTCCTTTATACTGTTGTTAGCCAATCTTTTATCAATTCTAATTCCCAAATTAACTGCATTCTGATTTTCATAATGAATTAGTTTTAAAAATAACTTGTGAAAAACCCAATTTTTTGAAAAACTTTTAAAACCAATTCACTTCCTCTCTTGTTTTAGCTAAGCCATGTATTATTTTCTAACATTGGTCTCGTATAACACATACGGAAAAAAAAATTAGGGTGTGGCCTAGTGTCAGGTCAGAGGTAAGCTCAAATGGACCCGAAACCTCTTCTACCCACGAAATGTGATTTCCCTGACAGCCGTTCCATGATGCCATTCCGCGGCTGCCAAGGTACACAATACGAAAACCGATTCCCCACCACCTAGATGTGGCAGTCGCCAACAAATCCAACATCGATTTCCGCCATGATGCCACCATGGCTGATAATTGATAACACTAATTGTACCTCTCTTTCATTCAAAAAATAGAAGATTCATTTTCTTTCTCTCTTTTCTCACTCTCTGAATAATTTCTAAAGGTTTTCTAACAACATCCATTTACCAGAAAAGCCAAAAATATATTTAACAATATAAGAATTCATTGAGAGAAAAGAGATAGAGGTAACGATAATTATTATTTACCCTCCACGATGCGTTCAATATCTTCCAAAGACCGAAAGAGTGAAATGGAACTTTTTCTGATTAAACCAACAGCATCAGAAGTGGAATCAACAAGCAAACCATACAATGCATTGTTCTTGCACCAATTATGGAAGTAGCGAGTGAAAAAACTTTTCCAGCAGTGCAATAAAGACATTTTTTCAGATCCAACCTACAGCATTATCAATCTTGTCAGTTTACCACAATTTTCTCATCACTATAATTAAGTAAATATAGTACAGATTGAATAAATATGGCAATGTTAACCTCATGTTCTATGACTGAAAGTATCTCCTTTTTTATCCCATCAGCAGTTAATGTTTGCAACTCAGATTCACCCAAGTGCCTGCTATAGTCAACTAGAGTTGCATACAAAGTAGCATTTTGATGAACCCCAGGAAGAAGCAACCTTCTTAAGAAAACACTAGATACAAAAGGTAAAATATCATCCTGCACAAAAGATGATTGAATCAAACTCTTCCTCTTGATGAATTTCTCTTTTCATCAATAAAATAAATAATTAAGTTGTTTCTTTAAACGTATGATAACTCCCAGAACAGAAACAATTTACATGCTACTTGATAGAAAAGCCTCAGCACATGTAATTCAAAACTTAATTTTTCATCTTCCACTTTTTTAATCCTTCGGAAGCAATGAAGGTAAGTTGCTTCTAGTAACCATTAACAGATATTGACAACAACGCTTTTCAGTGTAAATGTTACACAAGCTAGAACTAACCACTTAAATTGATACATATAGACATCCTAAACCACAAAATCTATTGATAAGCAACCAAGCACCAAGAACCTATCAGGTATGCAATTACGGTATCATTAAATAAGCCCAGAGTTCGGATACAAACCACCACCATGTTCTTAGAGTTGGAGTAATCATCTTAATGTAAAATCATCATTAGCACTAAGCAAACCCAGTGCACATGTATCTGAGTGTACACAAATGTGTGTGGATGCATTCAAATGAACTGTGAAGTACACCTCTTTTCCATTAATTAGCAAAGGAATAAAAAGCCTCCAAGACCTTTCAAGATGAAAATTATACGTGACCTAATAATACCTTTGAAGATGAAAATATTGAATGTGCGATTTGTAAAATTTCATCTGCATGATGCTCTGAACTTTGAAATAGTTGATCAGCAACAAATTCCTCCTGTAAAGCATAAGAAAATGCTTCTACCCTGACAAAACACAATATAAAAACTAAGCAAAAAAAATCAATGGATGTCTGGATTTTCGTATAGTACGATTAGGAGCTCTCTCAATCACCATTTGTCTAGTAAACTTTTTCTTTTACATCTTAATATATAGAGTTAGGAACCTTTCACACTAGATTTCACAATAGAGTAAAGTGAAATTACTCTTTAGATGATTGAATAACTTAGTCAAATTCTTCCTAGCGTTACAATTGACCAGATTAAAAGCTACCTCAAATAACCCAAAATTACTGGATTGCATTTGCAAGTAATATAATTTATGTACAATATCTTTTTCAAATATAAGCAGTTAGCAACAATCTCACTTAATATCTAAATTTTCAGAAACTTGACATAAAACTATAGAATGATATGATGATTACTTGTAAATAAATTGGAGATGAAAACCATTTTCAAAAGCAAATTATGTGTTATGAGAATATAAAATTTTACAACAGCACCACAACAGAAACTCACCCTGCCTGCCTGTATTTGGAATTAGAGACAACTAGTTTATCACTATCAATTGGCAAAGATAGTTACATAAGAGTTCTAAATCAACTTCCTTCTTTCCAATTGAGCAGTAAAATGCTAAAACCACTGCAGATATAGTTTCAGGGTTTTTATTCTACAACTACTTCTGAATGAAACATGATCAAATGAACAGCCAGATATTAAAGAACTGAAAATGTTGCCTACTCATCAGTATTTGTAGAGAATGTGTGTGATACTAATTCATCATCCTTCAGTATCCATATCTTATCCAACGTTAATTTAACATCAAGGCATCTTCCCTGCACAAAATAAAGGACACTCACATCTGAAGCAAGGGGGAAAATCACATCCAATTCAAGCTGAATGAATAAAAACAACATATTACCTCCTCCAAGGGAATGCTTTGCACTGAAGACTCCATAGAAAACACGATTCTATCCCCAAAATTATACAGGATACGATATAAAGAGATCGTCTCCAAGTTTTCATCCTTCACAATTAAGCCTAAAAACTCAGTTACAAAATGAAAGCAAAACAAATATAACAAGTTAAAGTGTAATATTAATTTTACATTAACTAAACAGCGGATGCTACAACAGATTACACCATCTTTAACAACCCAAATTTCTCTCAACAAATATCAACTTATGAACGGTAAACATAAGAAAAACTACAACTTTACCATTTCAGCCAAAATTTATGATAGAAGATAGAAGATTCAATCCAAACAGTGGGAAAAAAAGAAAAAAGAGAACACAAAAGAACCATAGAATGACAGAAAACAACAGAAATGCAAACACGAAGTACCAAGCCAAAACATATGGGAGACTTCCAAATTTTGATCAATTATTCGCTTTATTAGAAGAAAATCCCATGAACTAAATAAGCAAACACAACCACAATTTCTAGGCATTATTAGTTAAACAAGTTTAGATTGAGCTATTGCAAAGCCAACTCATTTGGCTCATTAGCTGGCAATTGCATATACAAGTATGCATACACAATGCATATGAAATTAATTTTAATATCATTAAAGCGAAGGGCAAGGGACAGTTTATCACACTCCATCAAATAAATTGAAATTATAAAACAAAACAAGGGAGTAAACTGTTGCTAATTTAATATTACATATGAATTATATTTCTATATCATCAAATTTTATTCCTATTTCACTAATCAATGCTTAAACATAGCATCTTAGATTACAAAATCCAGTCCTTTCCAAGTCAAATTAAATAATAATTATCATTGTGAAGTTATTATCACCAGACCTGTACTTAAAAGAGTATTTTACAGATTCATCAAACTTTGCTATTTCCAACTTAAGGTACTGATCACAAGAAACCAAATTGGATTCTTTCTTAGGCTTCAATGTTGGTGTAGGACTGTAAAGTTATTAGTTTAAACTATTGTGAGGAATAAATTTAAAACAGGAAATCTTCAATCCACTTATGCATTTTTTTAACCCTTAATAAGATATATGTCCTCCTTTAACAAGTCCTGCTATCATCAAACTTCAGAAACTATGAAGTTTCTATCAAGTGTAAATCCAAACAGAAGATAATCTAAACATAATAAAAATTATATAGTTGTATTTAAAAAAGAGTAAGAAATCAGAATGTCTTTAAATGCATACCGATGTGTCTTGAAATAAAATTGCCAAAGGAATTATGCTGGTATCTGGGTAAGATTGACCCACCCATAACCTTACAAAGGTAGCACCTGAAGAACAAACAGCAAAGTAGCAGATTTTGAGAGTACAAGTACACAAAAGAATTGGGAGAATATGATATATCAATAAACAAGGTAAAGAGAGATCAAATGTACTTTCAAATGCATTGGACATGCCAGCAGACAAGAGACAATATTTAACGTTCTAATAGACTCCAGAGAATTACACAGACAAACTAAGCTAAACTAGGAAGTTTTGTTTAGGCTTAAATATATTTGAGGTCCTTCAACATACAGAGATTTCTTTTTAATCCCAGCAAAAAAAAAAAAAAAGAGTTATTTTACAATATTCATTGTCACCCGCTTCGAATCCAACATGCTAGGAAACCCAAATATAGTGTAATAAAAGTACATCATGACACTGATATGGGGATAGAAAATTTTAAAATATCAAGATACAGCACAACCAGGATACTTTAAGAAGTGAGTGTAAAAAAATATAACTGCACAACATTTATAAGGAGATATTCACAATGGTAATTGCTCATCAGTACATAAAATATCCAAGTCAATAAAAGTTAATCACAATTTAAAAACATACTCGCAATCATTACAAGTAAGCATAGTTAAGTATACTTTCCCCCACTTATTATAATGTATTCTTTTTACTATGAACCCATCAAAAAGTATACATTTTCCCTGCCCAAGTAACAATATCACATAAAACATACATTTTAACAATAATATAACAAATAAAAAACTACAGTACGTGTGAAAAGGAATTTACTCAAAAAGAATCACAGGATATATTTCAGGTATGTAGTGATGTCAAATATGTGTCAAACACCAATACTTTTTTGCATTTTTGGAGTATTTGGATATCATAGCCAGGTGACCAGCCATTACATAAGACAAATTTTATGTCCCTATAAATAGAGTTTGCCTCATAAAATATGGCAATTTTTGTTTAGTCTCTACAAAAGTAAAATATCTTTTGCTTTTATATGGTGTAACCTAAAGACTGTGTATGCGGGTTTCAACCTACCATTATGTCGAGGGCCAACCCAAATTATGGCAAACATAGTCATTAAAATCTTAGGATTCACGATTCAATACATCTTGGTTTTCTACTGATTTGTATCTCAAGATAAATCTTAAATGACTTTGTATCTTACATATGTGAATGACTCTACATTCATGAATTGTTTTTTCTTTTCACCAATTCTAATGAAAACAAAACAACTAAAAAATATGTGAACTTAAAGAGGAATCCCACTTTATTATTCCACCTTTCTTTGCCACTCACTCATTTAATGCATGCACTCTATTTAGCTATTCAATTGTTTTGTTTTCATTCTTGTAAATAAAGACTTCACAAACTTAGATATAACTCAGTCTCGTTTAGTATGACTCCTACTTCAGTTGTTTTATCTATTACTAGTTTGAATTGTTTAAATTGAAAACTATATATTATCTGTATCATATATTTGAAATAATTTTTCATTGTACTTGAATCTTACGATTTCATACAAAATTACGATTCACAACTCATTATTTGAATCTCAATTTGACAGCCTTGATGGCAAACATTATTGGATTAAAAGGTCAGAGCAAGCAATAGAGAAGTTACCATGGAAGTTTGCTGCCCCATACACAATATTAAAGAGGCCACAAAACTATAATGTTTTTCTATCACTGATAAAAACCTTAGAATCCAAAAAGACTATTTTCACAATAATCAATGCTAATTCGCTACAATAAACCTTTTTAACTTCTAGATATTAAAAGGTCTCCCAGAAGGTGGAATTAAATCAAAGCTAGCCAGTGCTTGGCCCTAAACATCCCAAACTACCTGCTAATAAGCTAATACCACGCAGTACATACTACTTCCAATCTTCATAAACCTACTAATTAAATCATCATAGAGTCCTCAAACCTCCTAGTTTATCCCATTCATACAAACATAAGCACTGCAAAAATCAAAATTAACAGTTCACTTCAACATTTATGGAGGCTGGTAGTAATGGAACAGGCATAAAACATACATAAAAGAATATAGAAATCCACCATCAGATTTCATAATTCATCCCATTCATATAAACATGAACATCGCAAAATCAAAACTAACTGTCCTTTCAATGTTTATGGAGGCCTGCATGGCAATGGACAAATAAATAGGACAGAATTAAACCCAAGAGGTAGCCAATACCTGTCATTGTCATAATCCCCATGTTATGACTAAAGACCCTGCTGCGGGATGCAAGATCCCAAATACGTAAAGTCCCATCCAAATGAAGCACAAAGAGAAACTTTTTCTCGTGCAACTCCAAAATTACCAACTCCTGTACAGTACCTACCATTTTCCCCCTAAAGACACATTTCAATGAAATGTCATATAATTCACATCATAGAGACAGATTCAATCGAATAAGGCAACAATATATTAGAAAAATGGAGAAGATACTAAACAAGCTTTACTAGTATTAGATTTTAACAAGATAATACCGCGGTATTAAACCCCACAAGCGAGTGATTCCAGCTTCATCTTTGAGCTCATGGACAAAACCTTTGACAAAAACAAATTCAAAAGAAACCATTGAAAGTGAGCAAATAGACATCACCGAAATTTCAAAAGAATATGAGAAATTCAAGACAGTCAAAAGATGAACTTTATGTTGCCATACAACTGAATCCCATCCTTATTTTCTAACTCACCATCAAAACATCCCACAACATCAGCCTAAACCAGACTAGGGGTTCAGTTTCAGTGCAATCTTAAGTTCCCATAGGACGTACAGATAATACACCTACAATTAACTATGAAAACAGAGGCAAGAGAAAAACGCATGCCCAGAAAGAAAATAGCAAGTTCATACCAGGAGCACTGGGGTCTAGTACACCGAGTTGGAAACAGAAAACAGAACCATCACTCGTACCAACAACAAGACCTCCGGCAGTGGCAGTCACAGCAGATATCGCTGCCGCGTGATTGGCAATATAATCACGCACATTAACCTCCAGAAGCTCGTCCACAGGGAAAATGGAAATGGACGCATATGCAGAAATATTTCGAATTCTAAAGAGGTAAGCGACGCCAGAGACCGTCAACGCATAGAGCAAGTACGGGAATCTAGAAGCACCAGAAATCTGCGCCAACGACAAAGGCAACCAAATGAATTGCGAATGCGAAAACACACACACACCAAACCGCAACCAAACGTGGTGAAGAAGTAACCTCGTTTTTGCATATGAACGCGAACGGGCAAAGCGCGTCGGGGAAAGTGAATCTGAGTCCCACGCGAGGGAATTCCTTGGAAGCACCGAGTTCAAGCAACTCGAGAGAGTGAGGTAGAGCCTTGTGAATTCTCCTGCGGTTAGCAAAACGGTGAGTTTTGGGATGCGAAAAAGGAAATTAGAGAGGAGAGAGAGAAGAAGAAGAAGAGAACCAGATGAGATATTTAGGAGGATCTCCGACGACGAAGCAGGAGGCGCGGTCGTAGGTGGTAAGAGGGGCGGCGTCGCCATTGACGGCGAAAGTGTTGGAGGAAGAAGGAACGGAGAGATCGATCCAGCGAACGGCGTCGCTTCCGACGACCGGAACTTCCTTCCCAGCTAATGCTGAACCCGTTCCCATTTTCTTCAAATGGAATCACAGCAGCGAAGCAAAACCCTAGTGCATGTGAAGAAGAGCTCGGGGTTTTGAGACTTTGGCGCTAAAAGGTAAAAATAAGAAAAACGTCAAAGCATTTTAAGGATTTCAGTCTATCTGGATTCAATTTCAATGGGTTTTACTCTGGTTCAATAAAATGTTTTTTTTTTTCAATATAATAAGAAAAAAAGTATAATATTTAATAATTATCGTGTATATTAAGAAATAAAATTAATATTGATATGTAATTAATATATATTTTAATTTTGAAAATTTAAAATCTTTAATTATATATTAATGTTATTTTTTCAGTTACACTAAAATTATAATATTAAAAATAAAATATGTTAATCTTTTTTTCTATGTATAAGTTATTTATGAAAAAAAATCTTTTTTTCTATATATAAGTTATTTATGAAAAAATTGGTGATATTTTAACATTACTATTCGTTATCTATTCTACTCGCATTTGATACTAAAAAATACTATTATTTTATTAATATATAATATTTTATTAATATAAAACAGTATCAAATGAATATTTTGTAAGAACATTGTCAAACAAAAATTTTCTAAAAGTAAATCAAGGATTTTAAAATTTTAGTCATGAAATTTTTAATTAGTTTAATGAATATCATTTAAGATAATAAAAGAATGCAAAAATTATAAGCTGATAATATTGTTTATCATCTATCATCTATCTATATAATTTTATTTTAGTTATTATTTGATTCTTTAAGTAATTTTATCTTCAATAGATTAATTCATTTGTCTCTTTAAAGCTTTGTTTGGTTGGGAGAGTGGATTTGACATGATGGATTTGAAGGGATTTGAGTAGATTGTCTGTCGATAGGAAGATTGTTTGAATTAATGAATGGATGGTAAGATTTAAAGGGATTTGAGGGGATTGGTTATGGAAGTTTTGGATTGATTTGATAGATCTTATAGATTTATTTTTATTTTTTTAATTAATATATTTCTAAAATTATTAATCAACCCATGTGAAATAAGATGGCATAAAATTAAAATTAATTGAATTAAATTGATTTTAATATAAAAATATAAAAATTGAATCAACTAACTAGATATTTTTTAGTAGGTTGATAATGATTTTATCTAATCCAACCCGTGAAGATCGTTACTTTTGTGTTTTAATAATTTTATATTTAAAAGAAAATAAAATTGTTTTTAAGATGAATAAAATATATTTTAAATAACATCTTCTCCCCTCAATTTCATCAATATTGAATCAAATAAGGAGATCAAAATATATTTTTTCTGATTTACTTCAATTAAACATTAAGTAAACATATTTTTATCAATAAAAAATATAAATAAATAAATAACGATATAACATGTATAATATACTTTTTATTATTTTTTTTATAAAGAAAACAATTTGTACTGATTTAATTATTTTAGGTCAATAATATAAGTCAATAATATAATTATGAATGGATAGATTGTATTGAGTATGGGTAGATTGAAGGGAAATTAATTATATTATAGCTGTATTGGAAAAATGAAAAGAAAAGTATTATGAATGAAAAAAATATATAATTATTGGAATCAATTATTTGATGAATTAGGTATAAATCAGTTTATTTTTCATATATAATATATATGTTGTTACAATAAATATACATTAATTTTAATAATTGTTTATTGTTTGTAATTTACCTTCTTTGCATTTTTCTAATCATTTTAGTATGATAAAATTAATAGTATGATAAAATTAATAAGAAATGTTTTGTAATTTCCAAAGTCAAGGGTATTTCGTAAATTCCACATCATTTACAAGGGTTATTTCGTAATTTTCAATTTCATCCCTTTGAATCTCTTCAAATGAGTAAATATCTAATCCTGCAAATCTCTCTTGATCCATCCTCCAAAATGACGTCAACCAAACAACCTTCATCCACTCAAATTCATCCTTTTGAACAGTAAATCTCCTAAAATCAGTCCAACCAAACACAACTTAAGAACTTAAGTGAAGTAGATAAGATTTGAAACTTTAATATATTGTCAGTATCACGTCAATATATTGTTACAGTTAAAATTTTTCTCTACAATTCAAAAATCATAAAACTAAATGTTAAAGTTAAACTAAACTGTTATCAAATATCTAAAATGTAACTAGAAGTAATACTTTTTAAATAATAAAATTTTAATAAATGCAAATACACACTTTTCACTATCCATTAAAAAGAAGCTCAAAAGAGAAAAAGAGGAGAAGAGAAAATTAAGATAAGAAAAAAGAGATATACATACATATTGACTATTTTTTTTCATTTTTGGTAAGGTACTCCTAAATATTACTATTTCTAAAAAAAAAAAGGTTAAATTTCACTAATCATTTATGTTTTCACTATTAATTTTATGAAAGGTGTCTTTGAAAATTTGAATGAGTTGTAGTAAATTTGTTACTATGCTGAAGAATGAATATTGATTATATTAAAATGGTTCTTTGTGATATTATGATTGGTATCCATAATCATGATGTGAATGCTTGCAATAGAAGATTTAATTATTTGAAGATTAATTGAGCTACAAAATATTATTTTGGTTGTTGGAAATGTAGGTATGATTGTTGAATTATCCTACTTAGTCATTACAGTTCTATTCAGATTATTTATTATGTTTCTTATGTATTTTAATATCATCATTGCTATTATGAAAAAAAAAGAGAGAGAATACATTCTTTGAAGTTAATCCTTAATAAAAGCTACATTTAGTAGAGGGTTAAAAATATTGTTAGCAACTATCCACAGTGGAATGATTATTTCTACATATATGTTCTAATAAAATAATTTTTAAAGTGATATTTTTTTTCAAGTATAATATGTATACTAGATATCTATTCGTTTATTATGAACCTAAAAGATTATTTTATGGCAAAACTATACTTAAAGTATTTTTATCTCACTTTCCTATGTTTTTAAAGGAAACATGTATATATACGTATTATAAGTAGTGTTTTCCAGATTCAAATATTAAATATCATAGGAATCAACATTCCTCCCTAGCGATCTGAGCCTGTTTAATGATGGCTTGTAACCTTCCCATCATGGACTAGACGAGGTTGCTCAATTCGGTTTGATCGATGGTACTGTCATTAATATTTTCTAGTTCTTAATAGACGAGAAGGTGTTGTATACATGCCAATTCTAACAACGTTAATGCTCTCTTTGTTTCTTCACACACAAGCACAAGCATATCTTGCTTCCACCCATTAAGGCATGTAGGTAGGGAAAGAGACTTCGGTGATCCTCCTTTGCCTTTGCCCATTCATTTGTTGAACCATTATTTTTCTTCTGTTTGGTCCCCATAACGGATAGCACCTACCTAAGCAGCAAAACAAAGTCCTTTTCTTGTGTCATTTTCTCATCATCATGTCCTTCTTTTATGCCCCATGCTTGTCCACAAGTCCCACATTAGATCCTTATCCGATTACCAGTTTTATGTACCTTCTTGACAATGTTGATTCCTACAAGCCACAAGCTGCATATGCACATGCACCCAGTTGAGACCTCAGGATCAGAAGATTTATAAAAAATGTGTGAAAGAGTTTAATATAAAAAATGCCAGCTCCGTGATCTTAATTCACGACCACCACCCTCACTAGTGCTCTATCAGTGGAGGAAAATGACGCACTTCATATAACACACATTATATATAAGGGCTAATCCGAAAATAAATGTTATGTATATAATCTTTTTTTGTTATGTATATTCTCTAAAGATATATTAAAACCTTATATTCTTAAAGGACTTTTGACTATAATTAAAAAACACAATAAGCTTTCATTAATAGCTCGTTACAGATGCCAAGTAAGATATATACATTAGTTGTACTCATATCACAATTCATTCATATTAATAGTTCCATTTCTAACATATTCTCTCTTGCTGGATTACTAAGCATTTATGTGTGTGTATATATTCAAAATGATTCACAAATAAATCCTTTGTGTCTTCTACTATTTTCTTTCATAAAAAATTCAATTTCAATTACAGTATTCATTGCAGTTGTCGATGCAAAGGGAGCAAATTGAAGACACAAAAAAGGGAGGCCTTTGTAAATTCATAGAGATTTGCTTCTATTTATCTGTTTTAATCTGACCCTGTAATTCTTCCTTAGTAAGATTCATAAAGACAAGAAGGTACATTCTTAAATGGGAGGAGCTGAGGGAAGATACACAAGCTATACTATGTCAAAACAAAAATGCCAACAATTATAATACGTGTGTGGCATATAATCCTTTTTTTTCTTTTGAATAGCTAGCTGGCTAGCCTTCTTTTTCATCATCTTTTGGTTTTGCTGAAGAACTTGAACCTGAGGCCATCCCAATGGCTTGGTTATTCGTGAACCTTTGTAACTGAATCATGCGTGCATAGATCCCATCAGGGTGATTCTTTAACAACTGTGAATGGGAGCCTTGCTCTGCTACCTTCCCATCATCCATCACTGCAATCAGATTGGCATTCCTAATAGTTGATAGCCTGTGTGCAACAATGATAGTAGTTTTTCCTGCACAGGCACGGTCTAAGGCCTCCTGAACAGACCTCTCAGATTCAGTATCAAGTGCACTTGTTGCCTCATCAAGAAGCATAAGTTCTGCCTTCCTCACAAAAGCTCTAGCAATCGCAATTCTTTGCTTTTGTCCCCCGGATAGTTGAACTCCCCTCTCACCAACAAATGTCTTGAATCCATCAGGCAGAGAAGATATGAACTTGTGAGCATTGGCAAGAGTTGCAGCCTCTATGATCTCAGCTTCAGTAGCTGACTCATGTCCATAAGCAATGTTCTCATATATAGTAGTAGCAAATAGGGATGGCTCCTGAGGCACCACAGCAATGTGCCTTCTAAGAGACTTGAGATTGTACTTCCTTATGTCCTTTCCATCAATCATGACACGCCCGGATGTTGGATCATAAAATCTTTGTATAAGTGCAATGACTGAACTCTTACCACAGCCACTAGGCCCTACAAGAGCAAGAGTTTTACCTGCCCTGGCACGAAGGCTAAGGTCGCGAAAAACTGACATGTCTGGTCTAGTTGGATAAGAGAAGTCAACATGCTTAAGTTCCACTTCACCGCGAAGGTGATCGGGAACAGGGGTAGCATCTGGATCATCAGGCTCAATTTCAGTTCTTCGGTCAAGAAGTTCAAAGACTGATCTCATGGCTCGACCACCCTTTATGAAGTCAGGAGCCAGGGTTAAAGTTTCAGCAGCACCGTTAGCTGAGACCATGAGAACCATAAAAACTCGGATTGTTTTAGAAAAATCAGATATACCGTGCTTCACAAGCCAAGAAGCATACCAAAGACCAAGTGCATAGGAAGCATAGAGTGCAAACTGAGCTATTCCATATCCACTTCCAGAAATCTGTCCTTTCCAAAAGCATCGTCGCAGTGGAGTTTCAAGGTTGGATGTGAAAAGGCCAACAATTTTCTTTTCCGAATTAAAAGCAGCAACTGTCCTTACATTGGCTATAGCCTCTCCTGCTAACTGAGTAGCCTTGGCATGAGCAGCTTCAAGGTCACCAGAGAAACCAGTCATGAACATTTTCTGTTGAAAATTTAGAGGAAAGAATAAGTGGCTAGTACATAATTGCTTTACTAAGCATGCCAGAAAGAAATGTTAGAATGCGAACCTGCAAAACAGTGGCTGCAACAACAACTGGAAATACGGCTACAAGAACAAGGGCAAGGCGCCATTGCAATACAAACCCTGCAGTACAGGCAACTAGCATAAGTGCAGTGTTCTGCACAATTACAGAAATCCGATCTCCAATGGCTGATCTGACATTGTTGGCATCAAAAGATAGCCTTGCTGCAATCCGAGCACTTTCATTTTCCTCCTGATCAAACCATGCCATTTCATTTTTAAGCACTGCAGTAAGCATTTTCTCCCTCACTCGTTTTGTAAGATTTTCACCAACAATATCCCAGAAGGAGTGCTGCAATGTGTTGAAGAGGAGAGCAGCCGATGATAGCCCAATCAACAAGTAACAGTACTTTTCAATTTCTTGGATCATGTGTCTGTGGTTTGGATTGTAATAAACGCTGAGGACAGCACTAAGAACATAAGCAAAAAATGCACTGAGGGATCCACAAACAATAGATCCTATAGAGCCAATTAAGGCATATAGCCATTCAGGAGAGTTCATTTTTGCAAGTCGCCAGAAGGAACCAGCTTGATCTTTGAAGGCAAGCTTTTCAGGCCTGTAATTTGGATGCGTTGCATCAAGGGACAGACTAAAATCAGATGTAGAGAAGTCAGATAGTCTGCGTGAGTATGGTGACCGCCCATATGAAGAATTTCGCGTTATAATTGGTGAGCTTACAGAGTTTCTGGCGCTTGAAGGCCTGAAAAAGAACACATTTTCTCATCTTAAAACATGTATTACATGTAATATGAGTATTAAAAGAATGTCTATGATCAATATTGGTGAAAGCTACCTAGCACTACTCTTTCTGGCACTAGTCATAGAAGTTTCATGTGCCATTTCCTGCATGCGGATAAGCTTGGAATAGACTCCATTTTCACCTTTAGCAAAGAGTTCATCATGAGTTCCAATTTCAGTGACACTTCCTTGCTGAAGCACAGCCACAAGGTCAGCTTTGCGAATTGTGGAGAGACGATGAGCTATTACAAGAGTTGTTCTGCCAATCATGAACCGATCAAGGGCCTCCTGAACCAGCTTTTCTGACTCTGAGTCCAATGCACTTGTGGCCTCATCTAGGAGAAGAATTGCAGGGTTTTTCAGCATTGCCCTTGCAATTGCTATTCTCTGCTTTTGTCCTCCTGAAAGTTGCAGGCCTCTCTCCCCTACCTGTAATTTTACAAAATTTGAATTTTTTTTACCATATACTGGTTCAATGATTGTAACTGTTATTTACTAATAGTCTTATGATAAGGTAAGGTGACCTTCAAGCACAATATTATTGTAAATCTAATATCAGTTTAGTTTTAATATATGCATTATCATATATTATTCTATGGTTACTTCTGTAATTAATAAGGAGTTTGAGTTCAACACAAAGTATTAATCTTTTTTCCAAATTGAGTTCGACCTCATTCTTATTTTTTCTCTGTATGTTCTGGGCATCTCAAGCATTGATAGTTTTTGGGTTGAAATAATAATAAATGTCAATTCCTCTGGATTCCCGCACATGGATTGTTGACCTAAGCATGTTACCTTCTGGATCTTTTTAAAATGCATTGTGCGACCAATCATTTTATGGCTTTGACTTTTAAAAACTCCATTAAAAAATAGTGGGTTTGCTTGTTGACCAATTCAATCTGTACTAACTAAAATAATGGAGGTTGTAATTATAGACTCCCGAATTGTCCAACAAAACAAGAAACCAGATCCATGTGCTTTTGGGTCTCACATTTTACTATGATAAGCTCTACTCATCTCTTGTACCTTAAACAACAGCAATAAAGAAATTATCCTCTTTCAATACAAATGTTTAGTTACCTATTATAACAATTACATGATACATCGTGTCTATTTCTTCTTACCAAATCTTCTTTTTAGCATATATTTTATTTTTAACATTGATATATGCTAAAGTCAAGATCCAGATACTGGGGGTTCACGTTTTACTATTACCAGGCTTTACTCCTCCCTTGTACCGAGCGCAACTGCCACAAATTCTCGAGACATTATCCTCTTTCCATGAAAAGTTAGTTACCCACTGTAATAATTATGTGACCCGTGATATGTTATATTTCTGTTTCCAATTTTACCATTCAGCAAAAGATGTTATATATTATTTTATACGAAGTGACTAGCAATGATGGAAACAAGGCATGCTTGATATGAATGATGTGAAAGATGTGACTGATTTTACAAGGGGTGGTTGGTGAATTATGATCAAGATCAACCACCATCACAAATATGCATTTTTACTGGACCAACTTCATTCACAAAGCAAGAGTGGTCTAAATTGACTGACCTGAGTTTCATAGCCTTCGGGAAGTTTGATGATAAAGGAGTGAGCATTGGCCACTCTGGCAGCTTCTTCAATCTCAACTTGATCTGCATCAGGCCTACCCAAGAGTATGTTTTCTCTAATTGTGGTAGCAAACAAAGCAGGCTCTTGGCTCACTAGTCCTATTTGCTGTCTCAACCATCTAAGCTTCAAGGTCTTAACATCATGCCCATCTAACATTACTTCTCCTGCAAAACAGTGTAGTTATTAGGCACACAGATCACATGATTAGATCACTAACTGGTAACTACCACAACTGCAGCAGTATTTCAACCTCTCACTTAACAAATTGAATGTCTGATCTAGTTGATTTTCAAAGACTGAATGAGTTCACAGTATTACCTGAAGAAGGATCGTAGAATCTTTCAATGAGGGACACAACTGTGCTCTTTCCTGATCCACTGCTCCCTACAAGAGCAATGGTCTTTCCAGCAGGTACACTCAATGAGAAATTGTTGAGGATCATAACCTCTGGCCTCGAGGGGTATGAAAAGCCGACATTTTTCAACTCTACTAGTCCTGTAACACTCTCTAACTCCAAACCTGATTCACTCTTTCTGTCTATACCCGGCTTGTGATCTATCACACGGAAAATCTTTGCAGCAGCAACTCTGGCCTTTGTAAATGCAGCCATGCTAGGTGCAGACTGTCCTAAAGCCCTACAACACAACAAAAAGTCTTATCTCACAGGGTGAAGAGGAGTCATGTGTGGACTAAAATTTGCTAAAACATGAAAAAGCGGCGGAAACAGTACTCACAGTCCACCAATCATAACAGAAAACATGGTGGCAATGGCAAGTCCACCGTTGGTGTAGTGGTGCCTAACTAAATAGCCACCATACCAAAGCAAAAGAGCATAGCAACAGAAAACAACAAAGTAAGTGGCCCCCAATCCCATTCCCTTTGCAAATCCAGTCCTATAGCCAATCTTCTGTGCAGTCCTCAACGCAGAGGAATAGGCCTGCAATGCTCTACTCTCCCCAACAAACGCCAAAACCACTCGAATTTGAACAACTGTCTGCAAATTTAGCCCAACATCAACACTACCCAGATGCACAAAAAAAACACAGACCAACATAATGATTGGGGTTGGGTCCCTTAAAAGTCTCACCTGTTCCACAATGTTACCAGCTAGAGAAAGAGCGTCCTGGCTTTTACTAGATAACTTGGCCAAGGTGGTGGTGTGAATGCCTCCGATTACTGCAATTATAGGGACCACTGCGAGGGTAACCAGTGCCAATTGCCAAACCGCAGTGAAACCCACAACAAAGCCAGAAACAAATGTAGCCATGTAGTGAATGAAATTTCCCAACTGCACACAAAGCAACCAGAATCAATAACCATATTAAACTACAATCAAATGATCAAGGTAGTATATGGTTCAAAGATGAACTCTGTATCTCAAAAAATTAGTTCATGTCTCTCCGATGAGAACCCAAAAACTAGTCTAATCCAATGCAAAAACAAAGCGTTTTTGTGCTTCACCTTCTCGCTTATGGCATCCTGTACCATGACAGCATCACTGTTAATGGCAAAAACAACATCGGATGTTCGAACCTCGGTGTCAAAGAATTGAATGTCCTGGTCCAACGCTGCTTCCAGATACCTGATCCTCATTCTCGTTGATTGCCTCTCACCTGTCCACATCCAGCACGAAATCTCTGCAGCAACAAAACCGAAACTCTTTCCACATTCACACACCCTCCAAAAATCCAAAACAAAAAATCCAAATTTAGAGCAAAAGTTAAAAATTTAGAGTGAAATTTACCTGCCCAGGAGGATGCCCATATGGCAGCCCCCACCACCAGGAAATAAAACGCATACTGCAAACACAAAACCACAAAGAACTCCAATTCTCAAAAACCACCACGCACCAAATCATGCTTAGTTTGTTACTGTAATATCATTACCTTCACCACTTCCTGAGTCATCTTGTCCAAGTTATTCGCATTGGAACCAAAAGAATTCACGAGATCAGCGAAGAAACGAAGAAAGAGTGGCAAGGAGCAACCATGTACAAATGCTCCAACCGTTCCAATTGCCATTAAAATGTAATCCAACCCATCAGCAAATCTGAAAAGCTCACCAAACCGAACCGCAGAAACGCTCTCACCCTTCTTATCCCCACCGCCACCACCACTACTAAAAGTACCATTAGAAGATGCATCTTTCTTGGCCACCGAAGCCTCCTCCGTTACCCTTTCTTCTCTTTTCTCTTCCAATGTTGGGTTGGATTCATGTGAGTCAGAAACAGAAGCAGAAGAGGACATAAGCTCAAGGCCTTGCATTTCAGACCATCTCCACTGTTCAACTGTCTTTATCTCCTCAGAATTCTGTGACATGGCTAAAAACTCAAACTTCAATTCCTCAGCTTTACGTATTATGAAAAGAAGACCTCCCCACTACTCTTCTACCTGGCTTCTATAGAGCTCGTGCTTCTGCTGCCACCCTTTTGCTTCTTCTATTCTTTTGACTATGATTTGCAGTTCTTTCTCTCTCTATTGTTATTTTTCATTCTTCTTGTTGTTTGTGACGGGAATAAGAACAGTATATTGTTGAAACATTAACGTTGGTATTTAGAGTAGTGGTGTGTTGAGTGTTATTAGTCTTATCTTGTAAGAGAGGGAACAGGTGGTGTTTCAGTGGGTTAATTTTCAGTTTGCTTCTTCTGTGAAGAAAAGAAAACTTGGAAAGTGACATGTGGTGAGGTCCTAGAAGGGAAACTTTTTGAGTCATGGAGAGAGAAAGAGAGTGGTCTTCCTCCCGACAAAAAACACTGTGTGAAAACTTGAAGATGAGTTTTTAACTGGGAACAGATTCAAACCAGACGAAGAAAACTATTCTTTTAACTGTTTGATTTTAAATGAGTGATTATCATACATTTATTTCCATTTCTTAAGGCCTTCCATTCAACTTGCTTGTCCTAATCCAGAAATTCTCTTTGTGTGGGAATATATTATTTTGAAGAATTATCCTTTGAACAGTGTTTAAAGAATCTTAGTACCATCTATTCTATGTTGTTCGGCAAAGTGGAGTGAAATATAATAGATTGAAATAGAAAAGACGGTGAAAATAGGAGGTGTTTGACCGAAGAAGAAAATGATATTTAAATAAAAAATGAAAACAAATAAAAAAAAGAGTAAATATTTATATTTCTTCTTTATTTTTTTTCGTACCAAAACAAATCAGTTTAAATTTTGTCTTTCTATATTTTTTTCTCTATTCTTTCCTTTCCAGCATATCATTTCTGCTGTCTATAGATTAAAATTTGTAAACACATGCTTCAATAAAAAAAATATGTTGTAAAATTGAGTTTCATTTAAAGAAAATAGTATATTAATAATTTATATGAGTATGGTAATAAAATAAAATATGTTGGTTATTATTAAATACTTTTGCTTGATGTTATTGATGCAAAAATGTAAATTAAAAATACCAACGGAAATATGAAAATTTAAAAACAATCGTGATATTAGTTTGAGCTAGAACTTAGTTTAAGCTTTTTTTTCCCTCCCATTATGAATGGTTTATTTATGCATTTTCATCAACGATTAGAATTTTGTAAAAGTTTATTAAATTATTTATTTGTTAGATTTTTAAATTGCATGATTTAAAAGTATATTTTGAATTGTATAAATTTAAAAATGTGTTTTGAATTTCACAATTCAAAATAATTTATAGATCTAGGAATATATTTTAGATTATATTATCTGAAAATATATTTTTAATTTTATAATTCAAAATACACTTTTAGATTATACAATTCAAAATATATTTTATTATACAGTATCTAAATTTTAAATTGTATAATTTTTAATATAATTATAGATTATGTAATTTTGAATTTTATAATATGAAATATATTTTTAAATTTAAAAAATTATAATATATTTTTTAATTCTACAATTCGAAAGATTTCTTAATAAAATTAAGTTCAAGGTGACAAAATAGTTAATCAAACATGATATTATTTTACAAAAACTACACTTTTCCATTAACTCTTATATTTTAAAGTATTAAAATAATTCATTTTTATGCTAAGCATTTTAAGATTTTCCACTGTCTGGAAAACTACTTTTAAATTCATTATATTAAAATCGAAGAAATATTATGAAAATGAATAAATTTAATATAAATTATATTCATATAGTCTATTGTACTAAATTAAAAAGCAAATTGAATTAACTAACGTCTGATTGTTTTAGTTTTACCTATATTTTCAAACAAGGGTGTGCAATGGTAGGTTGAGCCACGTTTTTCCCTTTTTTACTATATTTAATTCAATTAATCCAACTCCTCTTTCATTAGGTCGAATTAAACTAAATTAATTAGATTATAAATTTTTAACTTTTTACTAAAGTTTGTAATTTTAATATACTTAACCAATATCAAAGAAAATTAAATAATAGTTATATTATTATTTTTAACAATTGGATTATATTGAATCAGATCTTGAATTCAATATTAATCCAACTCGATTTAATTTCATTAAAAAAATTCAATCAATTTGTTTGAGCTAAATGGGGTCATTCATTTATCCGATTCAATGAATATTCTAATTTCAAATTCAAAATTTAATCACATAGTTTTATTAACTAAGAACAGTATTACAACTCGTAACAATTCTATCCAATACAAAGCACAATTGTTCTGCCTACAAAATAACTATGGTATCTAAGAAAAATATAATCCAAAATAATTATTTTTTATTTAGAAAAGTTGTATTACTTTTAACAAAATAACAGTGTAAAATAAAAACAATGTAACAACTGTTCGTCAACTAAAAAAATGCATAAGAAGGCCGAATTATGAATTGCAACTAAATTTTTGTTTATTTCGTTTAAAACGTTTTGCAAATGTTAGCAAATACTAGTAAAGTAAAGCACAATTATTTAAAAATATTACACTTAATATTTAAAAAAAAACTTGGTTTATACTCTAGATTAGATACTGAGAAATAATCTGAAAAAAGCATTAAAAACTTTAGTTCACCTGCTAAAAATGTGACTTAAAATCTGAAACAGTAATCTTTTAAACCCTTAAATCAAAGTATCCGGGGGATTCCTCCGGAATTTGATTCTTTATTAAGGTAGCTAAGTCATAGTACAATTAAAAATGTTCTTAACCTTAATCATGATTAAGCTTAAAAAAATAAATAAATTAATTCCTGTTTCAGAGACTATCTTACATTGCATCACGCTTTGGCTCTGAGTCTTCTGACACTGTTTAATACTTAAATTCAATAAACTTGAATTGAAAAATATATCATAGTCAGTAACATCATGTCAATAATTAGATCAATGCACTAGGATAGATAAATAAATAAAGCAGCTTCTGAGAAAGTATGACTTAAAAATGAAAAATGAATAGAAAAATGAATAGTAATAACAGTGGAGGGCACAGAGAAAAAGGTTGGAGTTGGATTTCTTTCTCACATTTCACGTTTGCCGTACACAGATAAAAAGAATTTATTCTATTATTCTTCTCAGTGCCCTCCAACCTAGGGCAAATTCCAACCTCAAATTTATCCTTAGAATCTCAATCTGGAACTGTCGTTTTAGCTATAAATAACAGCAACTACATTTTACAGTATCTAGCTATAGTAACTTTCTTTTTCTTTAAACTATTTTTAGCATATTTAAGTTTAATTTATAAAAAAATGGTAAGTATCCAAACGTGAAGTTAATTTCTACGTTGATTGAGAAAATTGAGAGAAATATATAAAAAAAATCTATAAATTCAAATTTAATATCGATAAAATTAATTTTTGTATAGATTTAATTCATGTTTTATTGTGATTTGATTTTTTTCAGTATTTTTTTTCTTCAAATTTTCCTCATTTATGTTTTATTATTTTATTATTGTTTAATCTTTCTAATATTTTCTTTCTCAATTTAAAAAAAAATTAATACGATGATAAAAATTCCTTTACTCATATCATATGTTAATTTTATAAAAGAGTGAGATTTTTAGTAATTTATATATATATATATATATATATATATTAAAATTATGAATTTTCTAAGATCTATAGATTGAAATGACAGGAAAAGGAGCAAAATTGTATAATAATTAACTGCGTATTTGATTTGTGATGATATTGGAGAGAAGATTCAAAAGAGTATAATTGTAATAGAAATATAATGGAATAATATGAAGATAAAAGTTAGGAAGAAGAATATGAACAGGAAGTTAGATGAGGGTGGAAGTGAATGATTGATTTAACAGGAAGAGGTTGGTAGAATAGACATAGAAAATATTTTGTAGGAGAAGAAAAGTCTGAGACTCTATTCTTTGATCACAAGCCATGCCATGGTGATTTTGATTTTGATTTTGATATGACCCAATGAGTGAATACAGAAAGGGGAAAACAAAACCTAAAAAGAAAACTGCAGCAGCAGTGTGTTGATTCTGAAACACAACAACTGCACCCTAAACTGTTCTTAATAGTTTTTTTTTTCTCTCATTTTATTTTCATTCTTTTCAATATTAAATTTTTATTTATTATCTTGATTTGTATTGGCTTAGATAGGTAGTTAACCCTTTTTATGATTGGAGACTTAGACACGAGCGAATTCTTCACTGTGTGTGAAATATAGGAAAATACCATAAAAGTGTTTGAATTGTGTTTAGTGCATATTTAAAGAAAAAATAATTCAAACTCACAAGAATACATAATGTGTACTTTGAATTTCTATAAAATAGTCGTGCTCGATGTTTGATTAAAATTATAAGTATTCAATTTCTAAACCTTACTCTACCTCGAAGTCTTCTCATAATACAAGTTCTGTTAAATGTTTTACATGTTTGAACTATTATCATAACATTTAAAAGTTTATAAGAAAGTAGCGATATAAAAAAGAAGAAAATAGACTAGAATCCAATCGTATTCTTTTAATAAGATGGGATATAAATACATATTAAAACCTCCTCTCACTGAAAGAAATTAGAAAAAACCATGTCCAAATGAAAGAAGAATAGAAAAAGAATATATATGAAAACAAAACAAATGTTAGACAAGACAATATTTAGATTTCTTATCTTATCTTGATTCTAACTTGCCTTCCACTATGCCTCTTACAGATTTGAAGATCGTTAATAATTAAAAACAATTTTATATCATAATTTAAATTGTTCATTATTGATTTAAAATATGATTTATATATATTTATTAAGAGAATTAATTTTAATATCATGTATACATTAAAATGTCTGTTTATTATAAAGCTAATTGCATACATGAATTTAATGTAAATAATTATTTATAATAAATTCTAATGTATCTTATACACTGTACGTGTTGAACTATTGATAAAAATAAAAGATGGAATGTAAAAATTAATCTAACATAAAAAAAACCACACTTCACAAGATTAGTATTACGGGTTAGTTCATTCTATTTTATTTTGTTAAAAATGGGTAAACACTAAGTGAGGTGTGTGAATCATGTTTGTTTGGTTTAATTGTTAAGTAGCATTTTCTTACTTTATGGTGAGGTGGTATAATTTATCCTTCTATATCTCTTTTAACTTTGATTAAAAAATTCATCAACAAGCACTAAACTACTACTATAATTAAAAAAAACTAAACCTATTATAAAATTAAATAAAAAATTTATATTATAACTAATAATAGTATTATTTTTCTTACTTTATGGTGAGGTGGTATAATTTATCCTTCTATATCTCTTTTAACTTTGATTAAAAAATTCATCAACAAGCACTAAACTACTACTATAATTAAAAAAAAACTAAACCTATTATAAAATTAAACAAAAAATTTATATTATAACTAATAATAGTATTATTTTTCTTATCATAATATTTTATTGCGGAAGCTCTTCTTCATGCACTCATGAAGTCTAATGGTAAAATATTTAAAATAAAAAAGTGATGTCATTTCTACCTTTCTAATGTTTTTTACTGTATATATTTACTTGAATAAATTTTTTCGAGATGTTGAAACAAATTAAATATTATAAAATTTTAAACACGTTTTTAGAATTTAAAAATGTTTTTTCCCAAGAAGTTACACACAAACAAACGTGCAGACCCTTGATTCATGTAAGCATTGTCGTGATTGTATACATTTTACTGTTCAATAGCATGGGAGTACACTGATTTTGCGGGATCACTTGTGGCTTCATAGTTTTTTTTTTTTTTTTTTTTTTTTTT
>Ga0209489_100246_pt1 | contig 91759 bp, 51 predicted proteins | sample SiratrowhiteBW_FD_187527 | JGI IMG/M metagenome (GOLD analysis project Ga0209489, IMG submission 187527) | Root nodule microbial communities of legume samples collected from California, USA - Siratro white BW (SPAdes) (version 2) | ecosystem: Host-associated > Plants > Roots > Nodule | place...
TATATATATATATATATATATATATATATATATATATATATATATATATATATATATATATATATATATTATTGTTGATGTCAACTTGTCCAATTCAATTCATCATATATTTATTTATTAGGTTATGTTTACTGAAAATTCTAGGCAAATGAATTGTCACTAATCACAAAGCAGTAGTTGTAGTTGTACAATTCCTATGTCATAATACTGAAATTTGCTTGCATCTATTAAGCATTGTATTGATTATATCGTAGTCAATGAATTGAGTAATATATTGCTTCAGATCTTGTCTAAAATTAACATATTCTAATCCCAGGAGATATAATCGATGTTTGTGTGTACATTTTATAAATAATGTGATTTGAATGGACATAGTTTTCTACTAATTAACATTATGTTCATAAGAAGAGTTTGTTAGGAGAAGGAAGATTTATTTTGGTGTTTTACTTTATGAAAAATTAATCCCATGACTTCTAATTAAAATAATATTCTAAAAATACATTATATTCATACAAACTTTTATGCATGGTTGACTTCCCGTAATTTTCTCCCATTTATTTTCATAAGGAAAAAGAAAACATCTATTAAAATTGCACATTTGAACATTATAATTATAAATAGCATAATATAACTAAAGATATCATTTTCTCCCGTTGAAAATAACTACAGATAACATAACTATTTATAAAATTATATACATTACGACTTAATGTTGAGTTTGCGTTTGAGTTTTCCTTCTAAAATGAGATTTTATTACATATTAATTATTTGGATCTATCAAATCAAACAATATAAATTCAAAGAGACTGGGATGAGAAATAATAATAAGGATCCGGTTACAAATATTTTGCCCATGAAGATTAGTTAGTTGTGAAGAAAAAATCATGTGGTAAAAATAATTATAAACTCTCAATATTTAAGGTATGTAGTAAAAAAAATATAATGTTCATATTAAAAATTATGGATCACATAAATAAATATACAAATATACAAGATCTACCATCGTAATATACAACAGTTAAATCATGATAAGATTGTCTGTCATGCACAAAATGACTAGTTTACATATTACAAAAAAAAAAAAAAAAAAAAAAAAAAATAATATAAAAAAAAAAAAAAAAAAAAAAAAAAAAAAAAAACATGGAGACAATGAAAGGTGAAAAAAATTAGTATAAATCTAATTCATATTGGAGATAGTTAGAATGACAAGGACAAGTCAATGTCTAACCATATATAAATGTGATATTACACAAACTTTACAAGGAACCAATCTATGAAGAATTTGTGGGAAAAAATGTCATAGATAAGAAAAATTTACCTCATAGTATATATCCACACATATGGAAATGTGATATATCAAATAGACATTCATTTTGTGTGTTCTCATTGTTATTATATGAAAAAATATACAAACTTTGAGTCGGAATATATGCGTAATGTTAAAGACATAATAAAGAATTAATGTTTTTATATAAACTTGTAAATATTATGCTTTTAAAAACTTATTTTTTTTAATTAAAGTCTCAAATTTGTGTTTACGTGATTGTTGGACATAATGTCATACAAAAAGAATTTGGATCAAGTTAATTTGATGAGGAATTTCTAAATTTAAAAATATCATTAATAGAAAAATGAAATTTTATATCAATTTTGGGGGACTTTATATATCAATTCTACTATCGATGCTGATACGAACAATGTAAAAAGTAAACTTATTATATCAGTTATAAATATAACCCATGTAAAAGAACATTTAAAAAGAGTAAAAAAGAGATATATTACCTCTGTTGTGAGTAGCAACAGATGTAATATCTCGTAACTGATGTAATAGCTCTATTTTTTTAAAAAGAATTGTGTTGATAAATCTCTAATCAATACAAGAAACAATACACAAAATTTCAATTTTTTTTACAATTATAAATTTGTGAAAGAGAATCCTAGAATATTAAAAATAGATAAAAAAAATACTAAAAAAATAGTTAACTTTGTGTTAATCATTGAATTAGTGATACATTAAGTGTAATAGTTAGCTTAAATATCATCTTTATAGTCAGTCTTCACAAAACAAAATCATTGACAAGATATTAAAACCCCGTATTGTATAGAAAAAAATAGATAAATACAAATATTTTAAAATTCGACGTGTCTTTGAAATGGTAAAAGTTATATTTTAAAATTTGACGTGTCTTTGAAATGGTAAAAGTTATATTTTAAAATTTAACAATTTTAAAAGTAATTAAAATAAAGTATTCGTAAATAAATCTTAGTATTCTAAATCAAGTTTTAAATTAATATATGAAGGCACGATAACATATAAATAGCTTTCTCGTTCTTCTAAATAGCATTGATTGGAGTGTTTCTGGTTTTTCATTTGGAGACCAAACAAATGTTAGTGCTTAATCAAACTCTTTTTCAGTAATTAGAGATTTTAAATTTTAACAATCCATAATTTAATAAATTAGTGTGTATGCACCAAATGTTTCATATAAAATGAGATGTTGAATTATTACCATTTAAGTTTAGAATACATAATAAAATTAACCTTTGGGTTGTGAAAAAATATATTTATAAGTTTCTGTTGTAGGGTTGGCTAAGTATATAGTTGGAAATGAGATTGATTATTACATTGGGAATTTATAAGTAGCTCTTTTGATGTAATATTAAATAATACTTAACTTATACATTCTACTTTTAAAATAGACTTTAATTTTTTCTTCGTCTAATAAAACTATATCCATATTTTCTCTAATTTTTATAACTTTCACTTTTTTATTATTTTAGTAAAGTGAAACTTATTTTCATTATTTATTTAAAAATGTTTTATTGACCAAAAGTTAAATAATAAATAAAATTAAATATCTTCTGCAAACTTATCAATTTTAATTTATAATATTGGCATCAGTTTTTCCCAAAATAATAATAATATTATCATTACCAATTCCAATATACTTAAAATGTAACTAAACATGCTTTAAACTAAAACTTTTTTCTATTTAGGCCATATTTTAAGACTGCAGTTATTTATTTGTTTCAAATTTTAAACTACTTTCCTTCTTAAAATTTGAAATAAATTTGAATAATGGTAAATTGATATTCGTTTGGTTTCACAAACCACACAACCATAACATTCAAGCAAAATCATTAATATTTCCTTCAAAATTATCAAGATTTTATTGTTCCTGTATTTTTGGTTCTCTTAAACTGAGAAGAGAAAAGTCTTCCAAAAATAAATAATTTGAAGAAGAGAGAGTAAACAAAAACAATCATTATTCTACCTAATTTATTTGATTAGAACATCCATTCCTAGTCAATTAATTATTGTATTAATTGCATTAAATGAAGTAGTAATTAACAATTAAAAATCGCTTTCACAAAAAATATTAGCGACATAATCAAAATCCAAAAATGGGGCATTCCGAGAATCGAACTCGGGACCTCTCGCACCCAAAGCGAGAATCATACCACTAGACCAAATGCCCTGTTTGCACACCTTAGTCTCTTAAATTCTAATAACTTTAACTTCATTTAACTCATGAAGGGACATTGTTCATAGATTCCAAAGTGAAGTTTTTTGGGAAGTGGGGGCAGTAATAGATTAACACAAGCTGTCACCATAATTGGAGTGGGAGGGTAGATCTCAATAACCATAGCACCTACACTTCTATCCAACCATCCTTGAACCTTTGTGCCAATCTTCATAGTGTGTCAGTCACATTTATTCACATCTCACCTTTCTATAACCAATCTCATGGTTGTTCATTCATGTAAATAAAATATACAAATAAACATTTGCCCCCCACCAAAATATTTAAAGAGATTTACACCCACTTAGATTCATAATTGTATTAGATGTGATCAAGATGAGAAAAAGCACTACTTTTTGTAGATCTATCTTGGTGCATATGCAATCACCTTAGGGTTGTGAGTTGCAAAAGGTGTTTGGTTTAGTCCATCATACATTGACACAGATGAAAAGTCATCCATCCTTGTAACTCAAGAAATTATGTCTCACTGTTTGAGAAAAGTTGGATTCTAAAATGCTAGCAAAGCAAGCCAGCTGGATGTTGAATTATAAGGTGCTGGCAGCTGCAATTTTGAAGCCATGGTCCCCACAATTACAAAGTGCTTTTCTAATCAAATACACATTACTATGTCATCAATTACTCACTTGGATTTTCAGGATTTTGGAGACCTATTTTAATAACTACAGAAACCAGTTAATGAATTTGTTTAGTAGACCTAAGTAGAGACCTTACTTGGTATTTATAATTTGAGGACCAATAACAACACATTTTGTCATTAATAAGATTTAAAAAGTGTGCTACTAGCATTTGTCTTGTACTAATATTGTAGGTAAATTCTAATGATATTATATAAGAAATGGTTAATTTCATTTCTTGTCAGTGTTAAGATCATTAAAATTATAACTTTTACCCTATAAATCAAGAGAAATATCATGGTAAGTATGATTCATATGATTATTATTGTAAAATTTGTGATTAGTTTTTATGAGAAAATATCAAGAGGAATATTAAAAAGATGTTGGTGGATGATTTAAAATTATTGGTAACAGATTGGAAAGCACTTGGGAGGGCTTTGAAAGGCCAATGAATTCTTGCTGGTAGGCTCATGCTGTGCAGCTTTCTCTTACATCAAGTGAATGTCCATGTGCCAAGGTGCGTCGGCTAAATTTGTTAATGATGTTAAGAACAATTAGATAAATGATGCAAAAGGTTTTGGTAACAAACAAAAATCACAGTTATTACTAAACAGTTGAGTGTACAATCATGTCACGTACATGTTAGACTTAAATGTTTTTCTTAGTTTTTACGCATTTATATTCACAGTTGAAGACAGTGTTGGAACATTAAAATAATATACGAGAGAAAAGTGTGGTTAGGTGCTTAACATTTCATCAAAATCATTGTCAGTGACATTATAATTGTTTGGAAGTTTGCTTTAGTCTCCGCAATCTTCTGCTTTCTTCTTCCCTTTTTTTCCTTGTCTCCTCTTCAATCTTCATTCTCCTGTTCTTCTCCTTGGTGACAAACCAAGACTAATAATCATAGCTTGTGTTGGTGAGGTGAGAAGATAAAGAAATAATGGCATTTGCAGGAACAACCCAGAAGTGTATGGCTTGTGACAAAACTGTTTATCTGGTTGATAAGTTGACTGCAGATAACCGAGTGTTCCACAAAGCTTGCTTCAGATGCCATCACTGCAAAGGAACCCTCAAGGTCTTTTTCTCTGCCCCTCTTCACCATTCTCGTTAATTATATAGTGCATGTTTGTTTTCAAAGCAACACAAAAACAACATATAGTTGCTTTCCAGATCCATGTTGGTTGATGATCAACGTGTTACCACACACACAAACAGTCTAGTTCAGCCTTCTGGCTTTGGATCTGATGTCTGCAATTGGTTGTAAAAAGGGTTGTGCTGGAATGAAAATTATGAGTGGCATCACTCTTAGCCTTTCCTATAACTAAGCACTTTCCTCTCACGAATATTGCATTTCTTTGCCTCAAAACTTGCCATGATTGCATGATAATATGTTTTAGAAGACTGACAAATAATATAGGGACCTCTTTCTCTTTTGGTGTATTAAGGCCTGATAGCACATTGAAGTTTTCATAAAAGGAAGTTTGCTGACAGATTAATGTATCTGCAGCTTAGCAACTACAACTCTTTTGAGGGAGTTCTTTACTGCAGGCCACACTTTGATCAACTGTTCAAGAGAACTGGGAGCCTTGACAAAAGCTTTGAAGGTAACGGGATCAAGAATCTAATTATTTAATGTCTCACTGTGTTTTTCTTCTTAGTTACTCAACCCCAATTCCTTTTGCTTAACTAGGGACACCAAAAATTGCCAAGCCAGAAAAAAATTTGGAGGAGGTAATAAATCTTAAGTCTAGGTACTTACAATGCACAATAGAACACCAGTTTTTCACCCTTTACCTAATTTTTTTATATGTTTTAATCAGAAACCTGGAGCTGCCAAAGTCTCAAGTATGTTTGGTGGAACAAGGGATAAATGTGCTGGTTGTCAGAAAACGGTGTATCCCACTGAGAAGGTAACAATCAATCATTATGTTTCTCTGCTAACACAAGTTAAGGCCACCAAAGCATCTATCGTTGGCACACAATTAACCTTCTTAGTCTAATATAAAACCTTGATGTTGAGTAATGAGTTCAGAACTACTCGTTCGTTCTGCTTATGGAATCAATATTTGTGATGATGTAGGTTACTGTGAATGGAACTCCTTACCATAAGAGTTGTTTCAAATGCTGCCATGGAGGGTGTGTTATCAGTCCTTCCAATTACATAGCACACGAGGGAAAACTCTACTGCAAACACCATCATATCCAATTGATCAAGGAGAAGGGAAATTTAAGCCAACTCGAAGGTGACCATGAGAAGAGTGAAATTAATGGGAAAATCAATGGTGAAGAAGTTGCTGCGGAGGCATGATGAAAGATTCTCGAATCCCAGAATTTCATTTTTCAAGTTCCATATTTGTGCACCATATGTTTCTGCGTCTCTCATCTTTTACCGTTACTTGCAGTCCGGGAAGCTCACCCGTGACAAATATGGCATTCAATTTTTGTTGAAGTGTGTGGTGGATCTTTATCATATGTTTTTGGTTGTTGTGAGCGTTTGATTCAGAATGTGTGATTCAGAAGTACATGTTACTGCACTTCTTGAAACTCTCATGGACTTCCAATATTAATATTATATACATATGTTACAATACACAAATTTGGTTTTCCACTACTCATCTACACGACTTCCCGTCCAATTATTGCACAGAAACGCAACCAACTTCCATTCCGTCTGAATGGAACAATGAGGAATTCTCCCTCTGAATCCAAGTATGAGACAATGATACGACAGTTGCAAAATAAAATTTTACTTTCAGACTTATTAAGCATTCTCGTGAAACGCCACAATCTTTCGAAATCACCGAAACCAAATGAGTTTCAGTAGTTTAGATAAAAGGTATGGGGCAATAGGAAAATAAAATAAGCCTAAATATTTTATTATTACATGTTAGAGAGTTCTGCTTAAATACTAATTTCAGTCTGCATATAGTAAAATATATTTTAGACACTGTATTTTAAAACGTGCGGAGTATCAGCAGTAGAAGCAGAATTCCTGATGTTATTGTAGAAGTGAAATATTTGAGCAAATAAACGTAATGCAATAACCTCAGAATTTGCTTAAACTGATGAGAAAAGACGCTATGAAGAAGAATAGAATCAATAGGAATTAGTCGCCAACACTCAGATTAATTAAAATATGATGGAATGAAATGAAGCAGGATGAAATCCATAATATCCCATTTCATTCAATACTCTATGTTTCTTCTCCCTTAATTGAAAGATACGATATTGAGCAAATTCGTTCTTTATTAGTCTCCTTACAATTACCTCACTTCCACCATAAGAAAGGAAAACTTTCCTCCATTCTACTATTAAATATCAAGAAATGATATGATAATTTTATTTTATTTCATTTACTTATCCCTATATATCCTAACAAAACCAGTAAAAAGGCTTTAGTTCACAGGCAGATTCGTAACAAAGTTTGAGTTCTAACTACAAAATAAAGGAAGTCAGAGATAAAGTGTTGGGACTGGCATGTTCTTGCAATTAAATAGCTATTGCTAGAAACTTTCTGCCTACACCATAGCAAAAAGAAGAAACTAACGATCGAACATCAACACGAGAGAGGGAGGGGAAGCAAGACAGGAGGATATCGTCTAGCAGAATTGTTATTATTCAAAGCTAACAGTACACTATGCCACAAAGTTTTGGTGACATCTGGCTATATAATTCATCCATGAACAGACAGAAGGGGAAATCAATCAGCAGAAGATTTAACAGTATCGACAATACAGCCATTATGTACAATATGTTTCACGTCTACAACCAAATTATCCCAAAGGAATCCAAATCCGAAAGTACCATTCTGGTACTGCCAAATCCTTCCCTCTGCACTCCTTGGATTTATTGGCCCGGCAACGTTGGGAAAAATTAAATCATAACTTGAATTAATGTGAAGAATTCTATTTACCACATTTTCTGACAGCTGGACCTTCTGACCATCCGACGAAGGGAACTGCTCAAGAGTTTCATTGTCCGGTTGAAGTGGTCTAAGATGAACCCGACTGCCATACAACGATTCTTCCTCAGCAGAAAAGGGAGATTCCAGAAATGTAGTATTCGTTGTCCAGAAAACTGGGGCATATCCTGAAAAACGTTCTGGAGCATCCCCAATCTGCCGGCAGGAAATGCCCCCAATATCATCATATGCAACAAGGTAAAATGCTAGACTCATATCGCCACAAATTCCCTGCAACAACCACAGTAAAATATCCAATGAACCATCATAAAGCTACATGAAAACCTCTACCGTCACTCACTCATCTTCAAAATGATCATAAGATCTAAAAGAAAACCGAAAATTTTAGAACAGAGACAAACAGCAGCTATTCTATATTGAAATGAATTCAATAATAGACGCATAAGATCATCCAATCCAGATCCACACTTGTCCACATTCTCTAATTAAGCGACCACAAAGATCAAACTGATCCATCTCTCTCTACATCTAGCTAATCTCAATTTCCAACTACAACAATCAAGGTTTTAAATTGAAGTTGTATTTTCACCGCAATCCTTGACATTGCGGACAAATGTGACCATAATTGCGGTCGTAGAGAGCCCCAAAACCGCCGAAATTGCAGTTTCAACATTGATCATCACTATTACTGTTGCTCATTTCAACATTCAATTGATTGATTATCATGACTCAAAAAACCATGAGAAGAGACCATTTACACTAATCCCAAAACTAGTAAATGATATCAATCATCAAATCAAGTGAATGATATGAAACCACCAGTGAGCACAACAACAATTGAGAGCAAAGAACCACCTTCCAGAGGCCCTGCAAGGGCCTCTCCGGCGTCGGCGAGCAATTAGCAATCTTGACAAAATGCTGAGGCTCCCACTTCCGCCTGGCGAGCCTCTCCTTCTCCCTGCGGCGCTGTCTACGGGACCGGTCCCCGCCGGGACTCCGCGGGTTCGCGAAATGCTGGTAAATCTCCGCCGTCAGTTTCTCCGGCGGCGATCCACTCTCCAGAACCTCATCTCCGCAATCATCACTGACAGAACCCCTAAACTGCTTCTCCTCCACAACAAAGTGCGTCTTTCCCATGAAACTAACATCCACAGCAACCAATTCCCTCTGAATCCCGCTTTCCACACCGGGTTTTCCATCAGGATCAAGAAAAGTAACGAGGTCCCCCTCCTCAGAAAGACTCATCCAGAGAAAGGGCGTTTTGGTGACTCCGTAGGCGGGCGATCCGGAAGGGGAAACCCTAGAAGCTGAGATAAAAGATGGGCCCCACTCGAAGAAGAGCAACGCAGGGCTGCCGGATCCGCTGCGGCGCCAGAAGCCAAGGAGATTCTCCCAGTGATAGAGCGTATTGTAGAGGTGTTTGTAGGAGATTGTGCCCTTGGCGTTGCCCCATTGGTTGATGAGGGTCTTGGAACCCCACCTGCGCAAGCACATACTGAACCACAGATTGGAGTCACGGGCGCAGAGAGAACCCAATTGCTTGGAGGTGCAGGCCAGGGTGGCGATTTCCGACGGAGTGAGGAGGGAGAGGATGCGGACCTGAATGTCCTCCGGGAAATCGGTGAAGGAAGAGGAAACGGCGTCGTTTTGGTGATTGGGCATTTTGTTGGAAATAAATGTAATTGAGTTAAAGAAGAAGAGTGAAGTGGTGGAGAGATATATAAAGTTGGGTAGATTCTTTGACGCTATGGAATGATTCCTTCATCATCCATTGCTATTATTTTCGTTAGGGAAACCTTGCCTCAGGAATGTGTCGTGCGTACCACTGAAACGACAACCACAAGCGTCACGCCTCCGGTAACATGCCTGTGTTTCGTCCTCTTCTTTTTTTTTTTTTTTTTTTTTTTTTTTTTTTTTTTTTTTTTTTTTTTTTTTTTTTTTTTTTTTTTTTTTTTCCTTTCTTTTTAATATATATCATAGCCACTTTATTTTATACACTTTTCAACTGACTAGGACCAAAACAAATTTAAAAAAATGTCAAAATTAAAACTTCTGGTTTTTTTATATATAAAGATTAAAACCAAAACAGTACAAGGTATGAAATGTAAATAATTAAATCAAAATTCATTTTTTTAACTTAAATTGGATTTAAATTGTTGAAAAGGAAATTGTGTACGTTAACTACTAATTGTATGACTAGTCAACGATTCTACCAAATGTAGTTTAGAAGTTTAATGAAATTTAATTATATGTAGATCAAAAGAGGAAAAAAATTTAATTAACACCCAAAAACAATCACTTTACCACCTATTCTTAAGAAGAATATAATAATTAAAGAAATAAACTTCTATAATTGTTAACTATTGGATATCAATAACAAGTGTTAGAAGAGTAAATTTTGGGTTCAAATTCAAGTCAATCAATTTCTGATTGTATCATTTTAATTTGTCAGTCAAATGGATTTGATTTGACCGAGCTAGATATTTTTTCTACCACATGTTATTACAGTATATATAGAGTTTACTTATCTTCATCTTCATAACTCATAGGTACAATGAATTTACTTATATTTGTTCCTTTCTCCTAAACATTTCATTTGTTCCAAATCCCAAAACAAGGAAGAATATTCCATATCTTACAGTTAGTTGTACGAATTAACATAATACCATCAATTCAATTCTGTGTTCAAGCTGAATTGTAAGAAGAGACACTGTGAAATGTGAAATGAGAATGAATTCTCAAACATCTCTCTCCAAAGACCCAGAGTTCCTTGCAACATTCCAATCACCAGAAGCAGAACCCTTCCTCCTCAACCTTCCCCCATCAAAAGCCTTCACCACCAACCCTTTCACCCTCTCAACACTAGGGTATCCTTTCTTCTTCAAAAACTCTGAATAACCCTCCAAAAAATCTCCATATGCAGGCACCACAAGCCTCACTGTAGCCTCCCTCATCTGCTCCCTCAAATCAACATCTGGTATACTATACACCCCTCTACCATGCTTCTCACAAACCTCGTTCAAACCCTTCAAGAAAGCCTCAACCTTCTCACTCACCACTCTTCCCACACTCCCCTTCCCTTCCTCCCTCACATCCTCTCCATCCAAAACCTTCACCAAACCCCCCCACGCTTGCTTCTGATACAAGTAAGCACATTCCTCCGCCACAGCCTTGTAACCCTCCTTCATACACTTCTCCCCCAACACCTCTCCCAGCTGCGTGTTCTTCGTCCTCATGTAAATGTACCAATACGTGTTCATCGTGAACACATGCACCAAAACCTTGTCCCTACAACACACCCTCTTTGACTCTATGTTCCTCTGAAGCGCCTCCATCACGTTGGAAATCGCATGCTTCAACAAATCCTCGTCCGTTAACGTCTCGTTACCACTTGTTTCATCACTACCACCTTTACCTCTCCATGTTTGTTGTGTTCGGAGAACCTTGATCATGGATGTTTTGTAGTTAACCGTTGTTAGGTATTTGAGGTAGTTGATGGCGTAACGTACGAGCTTGGGAACGGAACCGTCTTGCGGAGGTGGAAGACCGTCGATGTTGCCTTCTATTTGGAGTCCAAATTCCCAGAAGACTTTGCTCGCAGCATCGATGATGAGCTTCTCCAACTCACGGAACCGCGTGCATATGTCTGCGCCGGGTTCTCCTTCGAAGATTTGTGATATCTGGGGTTTTAGATTTTCTAAGGATTCAAACATGTCCAATAGTTTGAAGAGCTTCTGGGGCTCTTTGCTGCTTCTGGCCACGCCTTCTCCGAAGCGAAAGAACACGGCCATGATCTTGTCGGAGATTTTGATGAAGCATTCTGGCCAAACTAGACCCTCCATGAAATCGCCCAGGACTTTTTCGCAGAGTTTCTTTTCTGAAAAGAGGACCTTCTTCACTGCGACTTCGAAATGTTGAATCCAAAGGGTTATGGCTGTTTCCAAGGTTTCCCACTCCATTTCGTCGATTCCTTCTGGGGTGTATGTTCGAAGGTAATCAGGGTTTAGCTTCATCAGTGCCTTTGCAGCTCTTCTGTATCTCGCCTGTTCAATCATGTTAAGCAAAAACCTTTATACAATTTTTATTTTTTAACACACACAATTCAAGAACATGGTGATTAATATGAGATGAAGGTTAAAGACGTACCTTGAGGTATATATCAATGCAGATGTCCATGCAATCATTGGCAGCAAGGGTGGTTGAAATTCTTCTGAGGGCTTCGACCTCCATCTCCGATCCCAGTTCCCTTTCTTCACCACCATGCTGGTGCAGCAAATCCCTCAGGTTCCGGTGCTTCATCCTCAGCAAGAGCCCCTCAAACTCATCTTGCATGTGCAGCAACGCCTGATCCAACAACCCCTCAAACCTCATCTCATCGACCTCTCTCTCATACAACACCTTCAGCGTCACCAACGCGTCCTTCAGTCTCATGTCCCTGCCCTGATCCGCAGCCTTCGTCCTGCTCACAAACTCCACCACCTCCTGCAGCCTCTGAACCACCATCTCCACCTCCTCGCATATCTTCTCTATCCCCTCCTTCACTTCCTCCACGCACCCCACGTACTCCACCAGCCTCTCCAACCTCCTCTGCTGCGACTTCTCCGACGACAGCTCGGCCGAGAAGGTCACCAGCTTGGCCTGAAGACCCTCCGTGCGCTTGAACATGTTGAGGAGTTCCACCGCCGGGGAAACAGCTCTGGTGATTCTGGCGTCGAGGGCTTTTCTCGACATGGTTAGGGACTGCAGAGGGAGGATTCTTCTGGAGGCGGTTGAGAGAGATTGTTGGTAGAGAGAAAGCCGGGCCTCGGTTTCTGTGAGGTTGTGCTGTGCCTCCGATGAGGCTTGGAGGAGGGTCTTGAGGTCGGAGAGTGCTTGGTGGAGTTTGAGGAGTGTTGGGTCTTGCGATGCCATCGGTGTGGAACATTGGTTTGAGGGTGGAGATGGAAGAATGAATATATGAAGAGGTTGCTGAAGGGGGAATTTTTGGCGGCAGAAGAAGACGAGGTCGAAAGGGAAGGCATGAATCGATGTGAACAAGGAGACATATGGCGTTAGATTGTGGGAAACAAAGAAAACGACAACTTGGTACCTTAGAATATGCAAAGCCGGTGTCCCTATTCCCTCATTGCATCAAACACTGTCACTTTATTTTGTAGGATATGCTGATGATATTAATTATTAATAATTAATAATTAATAATTAGCAATAATACTATTATCATTCCCAGTGACATGATGCCCCTAATGGACCTCATCCTCTCTCTAATAACTTTCCACTTTTTTACCTTTTCACCATTTATTTTCCTTCTTCCATTGTTCTTGGTGTCTTTTTGCTGTTATTTTATGGGCTTTCATCACCATGTATAATTTTTCATCACTCAGAACTTCTTTCTATAGTAATTTTTAAATAATCATTATAAATTATCATATGTTAGTAATGCATATGCATGCTTCCAAAAGTTCAAGCAGAAGAGAGGGTAGTTTTCAATTGTTCCCAACTTTGGCTTAGCCTTGTTTTGATGCAGTTTGGTGGCATTACAGTCTGGCATAGTCGAGTAAAGTTAAATCAATGTATCCATGATTAAACAAACACATTAATGGTCATAAGAAATAACACAACAATCAAGTCATATAAATTAATTTTAACTTACAGAAAAAAAATTCTTCTAAAAGTGGAAAATAAGAATGGGGAAAAAACTTGTGCAAAGAGTTTTGATGAGGAAGATCGCTGATTGAGTTGAAGATGAAATAAACAAGGCACAATATACCAACTTTTGACTTTTTCACGTACAAGACAACAGTAAGTTTCCAAGTGTTTAAAAATAAAATTATACGAATATGAAGAATACACTCTTGTTATCACACTATAAGATTAGGTTACAAGTGCATTTGTCATTTTGGTTAAAGACTAAAAATAAAAAGCCAAGCAAGTGATTTATATTTTCGAATGCCTCACGAGATAAGTGAAAAAATAGTATAAACATAGTTAAAAGGTGAAACACTTTGAATTTAGATGTACTTACCACTGAGAAACTAAAGAATTGTAAAAAGTAGATATTGTATTGATTACAAAGAAAGTGTTTCTTTTTCTAATACTCTTCTTCGATAAAATCAATTATAAGTATACAATACTATAAGTTATATATGATCTAGCTCAAAATTTTATTTTATTACCATATAGAAATTTCTAAAGTTTAGCACTTGGAACTATTTTGCATATATAGCTGGCAATAATTTTGGATGATCATGATAAGCCTTTTAAGTATTTTGAACATAAAATGGATAAATCTAATATATATATATATATATATATATATATATATATATATATATTAAACATTTTTTCTCATCATTTTGTATTAGATAGACCAAGTTATGAAATATGTGATTAGTTTGATTTAGGTGGTGTTTAAGCTCGTATGTTATCATCTCAATATAGATAATTTTTTTATCTTTAAAATTACTTCAAAGTTGAGTTCATCCAACTTAAGTGTAGAAGGCTGCCTTGCTTTTCTGTTTTTGGGTTGAAATCTGTTGTGTTCTGTTTCATAGGATAGGGCTCTGTAGGAGTTAGACTTTTCGTGGAAAACTCAGCTTCTTAACATTATGGTTTTATATATTTTATTTTATTTATAAGGATTAGAACACTTTTAAAATGTTCTTATTTATTGTATTTTTTACTATTGATAAAAGGAATCTAACGTGTTTTATTTATAAACAATGAAAAGTCAAATTTAAATATTTCTTTTTAAGAATAGAAGGATGATGAATGCATACATATAAAAAGAAGCTTAAAGCTGCATATTAGGAATTGTGTACTTTCATATTGGATCTTGTAACTTTCTCTTCGTATTTATTTTTATAATTAAGAACTTTTAGACATTATTGGCTATTATAATACTAATTCGTTAAATGAGTCTGAAAAGTTCTATATCATATTAAACATATGTTGAATTTTGTATTCTTTTAATCATAAACGTTTTCTTGATGTTATAATTAAATCTTTTTCCATGTTATATTTCCAATATTTCAACTTTAGTATAATAGGAAAAATAATAGCCTTAATATAAAATTTTTAATTTTAATTTCTTTTTTTTACCATTTCTACCATGTTCAGTTTAATATGATTTCATCATCTAATTTACTTTTATGACAATTGATTGGATATTTATAATGATTAATATTTTGTTATCGATCATTAAAATAAAAATTATTATCATAATTCTTATTTTTTAAAATAACTTAGTTTTTGACTTTCAAAAAAATCTATAAACAAAGACTAATATCTCAGTAAGTACTCATTTAATATTTACTTATTTTTATGAACTTACTGACTTAAGCTGAGGAGAATCTTTTACAGGTGGATCTCCACTCAATGCTTCACCAACTAAGCTTTACAACTATCATCAGAGGATATATAACTTGGTCAAACTTTAACTTGCTCAAAGTTAATCCTATTCCACTTCAGAAGGTTCTAGGTTATTTTTGTAAGAATATTTGGGGTGCGATAAGGTAAAATATTTTTCTATCTCCACAAAATAATATAAAATTATGGAAAACTGAAAATTGTAATATCTTCTCATACCATGAAACTAGAATTTCTCTTAGTCACATTATTATTAGTATTTTTTATATCATTTAATCATAATTATGTAATATTTTCATACTATATCTCTAAATTGTTGTGAGAGTATGATTGGGAAGTTTGATGATTTTTTTTTTTTGAATTTCAATTAGTGGTTGCAGATTTTGGCTGAACCATTGATTGATTAGTGATTTTGACTGAAGCATTAATTGATTAGTAGAATAAGTTAATAGAATAATGTATTGCATGTATATGAAATAAATTCTTAACTTCTTAAGAACACCTTCTTAGCTTCTCCATTCTTGTATATATATGTTTTGTTTTTCAATAAATTTGAAAAAAGGCAAGCGATTATATAAAGAAGTAGTTTATATAAAGAAGTTACATAAAATAGTTTATGACGTGTATATGTCTAAGTTATGGTATCGAAGAGCTTTTATTACAAAAAAAATAGTCAACAAAAAACAACGTTATCCTCTCGCATGTTTATCTACAACAACTTCACTAGATTATGTGGATGAAAAATGTCATTTGTAAGAATCCCTATTTTCTAGATTTGAAATTGATATCCAAATCAAGTCCTTTACAAATATATTATACAGAAAATGGTTTCTAAAATATATTAAAATAAATAATCAACAAGTATGAAAAATTACAAAAGCATTGTCAGGTTACATTAAGAGGACGAACTCAACGAGTAGGTGATCCAAAATATAAAATCCGGAATGTTTGTATCATATAGATTATATAGATTTGATTTCAACAAAAGAAAACATAAACTTTGAAACTAAGAAATAACGATGTAGGAGGGAGTATAATTTATTCAAATAAAACTATTAAAGAAAAGGACCTTTTCGTTCCTTATCACAGTAGGTGGGAATATGACAGTGGGTGGGAATATCCATAACAAATGGTTCGAGAACACTTGCCTCCAGTGGCAAGCAGTTCTCAGAGTTGACAGCGAAGTAACTTCAGAGGGGTTTTTACACCTTAACCTCTTGCTAACTTCTCGATCCTTCTACCTATTTATTTGGTGATTATTTCATAACCCTTTTTATCTTTTGAGGTTAAAGTTTTGAATCTACATGCATGTCCTTGCAAAAAACATTTCACTTTCGCATACCGTTTCTGCTGACACTTGTTTGGTTAGACATCTTCAGTTTCATGGCCTTGTGCATGCGTGCCATGTTGGCATTTGATAGATCTATATTACTCGTAAACTTTGTGATTAAGCCGCTTAATGGCACGACATTAATTAGTTGCCGTATGACTAATTAGGTCATAGTTTCTTTGTTCCTCTCGTGATTCATGACACTTCTTTTCACGTAAACTAAGCAGCCTCACACATCACTTTTGAAGGGGAGAGTGAGATTGCTCCTTCTTCATCACTTCCAAGCTTATTTTAAACGTGTCTCTTCCTCAGTGCTTCAGGAACCTTTCTTGTCCCCCACCCTGTTCATGGAACACGAAAATGGTGTGGAAGTGCATGTCCTCTTTACTTTCCCTTCATCCCCTGCATTAAATTCCCCTCTTTTCTCCAAATTTCCTCCCTCAGGTCAGATAAAGACCACCTTAAAAACCGAGGCAGTAACGTCTCCGTCTCACCACCTTGTTTTTATCAGCTCTTCAACCCTCTTTATTACATCCTAATTAATACCCATGAAATAAAGACAGTTTCATTCGGCAAAAGTGCCAGAAAAAACGGTGCAGTTCCCCATTTTACGATCCTTTTTGTTCATGTGAAAGTGTGCCCGAATTTCAATACCAGTTTTAAGGATAAAATCTGTATAAAAGAGTTGCTATATTTTTGCTTATGACAAAACTAACTCCTAAACAACTTATAAAAGAAGTACTAATTTAAATATTTTTTTCTTATTTATTCCTCTCAAGGGAAGGATTCATCCAAACATAAACAACATAATTTATTAATAGATAATACTAAGAACTAAATAGTTCTTGATAACATCATATTGAAGAAACATAGAAAACTATGTTTGATCATCTCCCTGATAATACTTTATACCTTTTTACATATATTAACGATAGCAGAAAACAAAAGGTAATCATCATACTAGAGAGTCTGGCTTGAACAACATGTGCATTGATGATGATATTAATTTCAACTTGTTCAAGCGGTGCAACTTGATTGACAAGCTTCCTTAGTACGAGTGTGGAACCTCCAGGTGAAGAGGTAGTCCCTGGATTCACAAGTCAACTTCATAACGTCACAGAAGGCGTTAACACAGAACTTCTTCTGTTCAGCTTGCCACTCTATCCTCACCCAGCAAGAAAATCCGTTTGAAGAAGTTGAAATGTCTGAGTCACAGAGATTCAGTGCTATCTCCCCACTGATCCTCTTGCATTGAGGATTTCCAGCACCATCGTTCACCATCGACTCGAGCCAAGGGCACACTGGCTGACCCACCATCTCCTTGTATGCAGAATTTGCCATCCTCACCCTGTGGTTTGAGTCTGATACGACAACTGGGAAGGCCTCAGACTCAACCTCTTCTTCCACCTCCTGAGGCCCTTTTGGGGTTTGAGCCACAGATTTCAGAGTTGGGTCTTCACGCATGCACACAACAGTTATGGAAGAGCCAATGGGGCGAACTGCCTGAGGATATATGACATTGTTGGAAACTGGCTTTTGCAGTTGTTGCAAGAGATCTCTCTCTTCAGGAACACTCGGTTTGGTGTTCAAATCTGCCACCCTTCCCCCACAAGGCTTGGTGGTGGTTGTTATTGAGTTCAGGTTGGTTGCATGGCCGCCAGGAGAACATGGAAGGAGAGGAAGTGTCACCAAACTAGGATTGATGAGGGTGTTTCTGTCCATGCCGCGATTGAGCACTCCAAATCCATGGTTAGGATGCGGAAAAGGGAGTGGAGGAGGAGCATAACCCTGTAATGAAAGGTTCTTTGCGGGGGATGTTACATGCAAAGGGTGACAAAAGCCTAAAATGTGTGTTTTCTGTCTCTTGAGGGCGGAAGGGGGTAGTGACCAAGCAGCTCTACCTCTCTTTCTGGTCCTGGTAGGCCTGGATTGCAAGTGTGGCCATAAATTCCTAAGGTAAGGAGAGTGTTTCATCTTTTGGGCGAGAGAGGAAGAGCCCTCAGTCATGGAGTTTGGGGTTTCAGGCTTGGGAGCTATAGGCCTATACCTTGACATGATCTCAGCAGTTTTTGCTTGATTGGGGTAAGGATTCAAGGTCTTGATCATGGTTATTGGCATGAGGAAACACTAGAGGAAAGGGTCTTTAGGAAGAGTGAGAGGATGATCTCCTAAAGGTTGTGTGGGAGCATTATGAGAAAGAGGGCTAGGGTGGGGGTTATAAAGGAGGGAGGCGTTGGAAGGTAGGGTTAAGGGGTGAGGTGAAGGGGGAGTGACTACAGTGTTGGTGTGAGGAGAGGAGATGATTTTTTGTTTGGTAGTATCGAAGCATTCTGAAGTGGCCAATGAGAGGTAGGCAACATGAAGTGAGAAGGGAGGAGAAAATGACACATGGAACTGTACGGTGGGTACGTGTTAGCTAGTCTCAAGAAGGAGCCCATATGGGGATTGGACAGTGAGAGTGGGTCCATGCATGGTGATACTATTGGATAAGAATGGAGCATGGTGCATGCAACGGTAGAATGGGAAATGGAGTGAAACTGTGAAAGGTAAAAAATGAGCCCCCTCATTTAAGAAGAGGGAGGCTCAATGTCTAAGACCAATAAGGCCAAGAGGTGTCTGTCTGGCTTATCATACCAAAAGGGTCTGCCATCATAACGCGTGTGGTGGAGAGTGCCATGCATGAAAACACCTATGAGGATTGGTTTGGTCGCCCTGTCTTTTTCCCTACTTTCATCAAACACCCCTCCTTTCCAGTCGGTTATATTTGTTTGTATTCCACATGTCTCTTCCACCTTTTCCCAGTGCATGCAATCAATGGCATTCATCTACAAATCACTCTCATTGGAGGGTCTCTCTATTGGCCATGCCAACTCATCACTATGAAATCAATCTCAAGAAAAGACAGTAAATGTTATTCACTCTTTTCAACTTTCAACTATAGTCCACTCACACATCACTAACAGCCCTATTGGTAACGCTGTTACAAAAGTTTACAACTACTTACTACTACCATAGTATACTTACTGGGGTTAATGTCTTTCAGTCTTGAACTTCGAGCTTTCTTGATGCTGCATTTCGGCCACGTCTCTCGCCAAGACCCTCTTATTCGGTCATTCACAATTTTCTCGGAGTCTCTCCTATTCGGTCATTCACAATCTTCTCAGAGACCCTCCTATTCGGTCATTCACAATTTTCTCAGAGAACTTCCTATTCGCCCATTCACAATCTTCTCAGAGACCTCCTATTCGATCATTCACAATCTTCTCAGAGACCCTCCTATTCGGTCATTCACAATCTTCTCAGAGACCCTCCTATTCGGTCATTCACAATCTTCTCGTGAATCGAGTTAAAGAATTCGGACAAAATATTGCTCATGAAAATTTTTCGACGTGTCTACACGTTGAGAGTCGTATCTTAGGCCACAAGGTTCTCCACATTTTAATTAAATATTAATTATATAAATATATTTTTAAAGTGGAGACACAGCAAGTTCTAAAATTTTTAAGATGATTATAATTATACTAACACCTGCTTAACCTTCAGAAAAAGTATAATGTAAAAGCTACTAATTTGTTGAAGTAACCATTTTAGAAGTTGATAAATTTACTACCTCTAGCACCGGTTTTATAATTGGATGTGTAAAATATTTACCCATAATGAGTAAATGATTTTTTTTCTTCTAAATATAATAAATGATATAATACAATCCAAAATAATAATAAATGTTATGACAAATGAAAATAAAATTATTGTACAGTTGTGAACACCTCATATAAGGACTTAATTAATTATTTAAAAGTAAAAGTTGTATAACTCAAATAAAGTCTATATTTTATTATTTAAGTATAAAAGGTATTATAAATATAAAAAGATAACTATTTAAATTTTATTTAGAAAATATTCTTTTATCTCTATTATTTTTTTATATTTTTAAAAGATTTGTTTAATCTATATTAGAGTACACATTACAAACATTAGTGGAGAACACAATATATTTGTGTGATTAAAATTTATTTTAGAATTCCTTCTATTCCATTTTCTTAAATTGATTTTGAAAATTTTTTCATGTTCGAAATTTTGAAAAGTTCGTTTTGAGTAAAATATTTTAGTTTACTATCATAAGAGTATGTTCAGATTATTTATCAAAAGATTTTTACATATAAGTTTAACTTTCTCATTGATAGGAGGAAGCTCGAAGTTTAACTTTAAATAAACTAGCTTTAACAAGTAAGAAAAATATTAAGAAGTGAACTTTAAGCTTAACTCAACCTTACAAAACTGACTTGTAAGGTGAGATTTGCACCCACTAATAAATTATTGAAAGACCTCATCTCTAGTCGATGTGGGATCTCCAACACATACCCCTCACACCAAGACTCCTTAACTCGAGCGTGAAACTTATATTGAGGGTGGTTCGATAGGCCCAACAACCTTATTAGGATAGACTCTGATACCATATTAAAAAATAGACTTTAAGTCTAACTCAACCTTACAAAACTGACTTGTAATATGAGGTTTGCACCTACTTATAAACTATTGAAAGACCTCATCTCTGGTCGATGTAGAATCTCTAACAAGAAATTAGTTAACTTTTTTATAATACCTGTAGATGACCTGGATATGAATTAGAAGTGGAAACCTCTAATTAGACCTGGATGACCTCTCAATAGTTTATAAATTTGTTATTAGAAGTGGACTTTAAGCCTTACGAAATCGGCTTGTAAGGTGAGATTTGCACTCATTTATAAATTATTGAGAGGTTTCATCTCTAGTCGATGTGAGATCTCAAACACACCCTCTCACGTCGAGATTCCTTAACTCAAGCATGAGACTTATATGTAAGGGTGGTCCGATAATGACCTGATAACGGGTGACCCAACAACCTTATTAGGATAGAATCTAATACCACATTAGAGGTGAACTTTAAACCTAACTCAACCTTACAAAACGGGCTATTGAGAAGTCTCATCTCTAATCGATGTGGAAAAATTAGTTGAAGTTGTTATTTTGGAACAAAATATTTCATGGTAAGCATAAAATACAAATAAAAAACTTAATTTGAACAAATTGGATCACTTGTTATATTTTGTAGAATCTTTGAATTATGCACAATCGTCGAGTGAGCCCACTAGTACAAAAAAACACATATTACATTGGTTGTAGGATGCTTTTTACATCGGTTCCACAACTGATGATGATGCAGACAATATAAAAAGTTTACGGCCTTTTACATCGATTTTTATACCGATGTAAATTATATCAATATTACATCGGTTATAAACACAACCGACATAAAAGAGCGTTTAAAAGAAAAAAAAATGATACATATTATATCAGTTATAAGTTGTAACCGATGTAATGTGACTTTTTACATCAATTATAAGATCGTAGCTTACAACCGATGTAAAAAGTCACATATTATATCAATTCCAGCTTACAACTTATGTAATATGTATGATTTTTTTAAAATTGAGAAATTTATTATTTTCTTAACCTGGAACAAACATACCAGAATTCCAAGAAAATAAATTCATATCTGCCAAAAGTTAAGAGAGTTTAACAGTATAAAAAGAGTGATGTAAAGGACTCGTGGTGATGGGTTATATATGTAAGTATGAAATATGTAAGATATAATTGTTTGATAAATCTATAATTGTACAAGGAAACACTACACAATTTTTTAAAGTTTTCTATCAAGTGTAAGCATGTGAAGTAAGAGCAAAAAATCTAAAAAAATAACTCAAAAACCCTAAAAAATAGAAAAATAATAGTAAATGGTGGAATTTGAAAATTTGATGATACCGAATCATTAAAATGAGTCAAAAATTAAAGTAAAATTAAATCTATAGTTTTAAACTAAATTATCTGTTTTTTTTTTACATTATATTTTATGTTTATAGATATCAAAATTTGATTTACAAGACTTACAAAAACATCACTCTTTTATGTATTTTTATATATGTTAGTATAAAGTAAATAAACTTGATCAATAAAGATTACTCCAAAAAGTTTAGAAATATTAACCATGAATAGCTTAATTTTAATATTCTTGTATAATTGAAAAAAAATTGAAGATATCATGAATAACCTAACTTATTTTAATATTTTTATGTAACATTAAATACTCCATCTCCATATCAAAAAATATGATGAAGTATAAATTCATAACATATATATGTTTTATTATATAATTTAGATAATTATAAAGACACAAAATATTATATTGAAAAAACACATACAAATATATATACTCAAAGTATAATATACATTTTATGTAGATTAAACTTTTTCTTATAAACTAGTTTAAGTTAGTTTTAATTGTATAATTATATAAATGGAAAATTTAAGTTAGTTTTGAAAATATTTCATATCAATATCAGTCCTTAAGCTTTAAAAACACAGTGTAGAAAGTTTTATATCAAGTTTTATTATTTGAAATAATAATTTTCATTATTATATTTTGTATTTTTAAAACTTTTCATAATTTCAGTTTTTCATTTAAATTAAAAATAATAATTTGACCATTAACCATCCACAGTATTGCATACTACACTGCCTGGAAAAAGTTTTTGAAAATCGTGCTGCGTAAAAGAAAAAATTGTAAAAAGTTCACACTTACGACATCTGAGAATTCTGTTTTCATGTAGCCTGAATACTGCTTTTGTATTCACACAGTTTTAGTTCCTGTTTTTGCAACGATCCATGTTAATAATTGCAGCTGTTATGACAGTTCAACATCAATTTTGGATGAGACAAATCTTCTCTTCTTTTGAGATTTTTTTGGCTCTGCACAAAATAACCCCTCTAGTTTTGTTTCAATTTTTTTGTGTATATTTATATTTTTCTTTTATAAAATCTGATTCTTTAAGTTTAAGAAATTGTTAACGTGTGAATACGTGTTTAGTATTTAACCTTAAAGAGAGTTAAAAAAGGCAAATTGTGGGTGCGTGTTTGTGACAGTGTGGTTTCTCATGGAGAGAAAAAATCACTACTCTTCTTTACCTCCAAACTACGTCACTCTCGCTCAACTCCATGAGCGATGGCTCAATCAACACAACAACAACCAAAATAACAACCAATTGGAATCACAAGAAGAGGAAAAAAATCAAGAACAAGATCAAGATTCTCCAAAGCACAACCACGCTGAACAACCACACCTGCAAGTAGAAGCTCCGAGTAATCAATCCGCCTATACGTCTCCTCCTAAGAAGCAGAAGCAGTATGTTGTCAAGATTCGGAGCGATCCTGAAACTAACCGCCTGACTGCGGCGGTGGCACCGGTGACTGAAATCGGTGACGGAAAAGGAAAAGGCAGTAAGTCAGATAAGAAGATTAGGAAAGTGTATTGGAAAAGTAAGACGGAGAACAGAGAAGGAAGTGGAGAAGGTTCTGGAACAACAGCAAAAGCATCAGGAAAAGGCACAATCAAGGTAAAGGAGAAGGAGAATGGTTGCGTGAAGATGAATGAGGTTGAAGAGAGAGTTAGGGTTTTATCGATTAACTCAGGAAATGGAAGACAGAAGGGAAGATTAGGGAAAACGAATAACGGTTTGCAGAAAAAGAAAGTTTGGGTTAGGAAGGATGAGATTTGAGACTTAGTTGTTACTTCTGAGATTGATTAGAATCGATAATAGGGTTTCTAACGTTTGTATTTCCTTGTCTGTTCGGTTACTCGTACTGTGTTGTTTACAGAAAGCTTCATTTAGCTAATCATAATTGCATCATGTGTGAAGCAACGTCTCTTCGAAATGTTCCTCTGCTATTTCTACCAACTTTATTTAATACTATTAAATTAGACAGCTTTGTTTCCTTAAAAGGGGTACCTGAGAAATCGTTGAACAAGTAGGAGATGAAATTAAAAAAGAATAATTTTAGTTTGAAACTACCTAACAGTATTACACCATTTCACTCCTGAATTTTATAATAAAATATTATATTTTAATAAAATAATATTATTTTTTAATATTAAATAGAAATAAGTCCCTTTATCTAATGTTAAACTATCATCACCTATTAAAAAATCATATAAAATTAAGAACAGGAAATTTTAGAAAAATGGAGTAATTTTCATTCGAATTTGTCGACTCTCCGACAGGAACTACAGCGCCCACGCCGACAACAAATGCAAGTCCGACGAGGAGATGACACGTTTTTTCTAAATAAATTAAATAATTATTTTTTTACTTTTATTTTTTTCCATTTCCCAAGCTTAGTAAATCAATGGAATTTAATTCGTTTATAAGCATCTCAAATGTAAAGTTGTTGGTGATGTGTTTTCAACTTTTTATTAATGACTTCTGTTGTTTCCTTTCATTCAAAATCAACGTGGGGTTGAGAATATTAATGCTAAGTTTGTTTCTAACGATTGTTTGTTTCCAATGACGAAACTCACTCCACCCAAGAAAGCAGGTAAAATGCGAAAAATGAGGTTGAAGATTTCGAAAAATAAAAAATAAATTTCTTTTAAACTTTTCATTCTATAAGCAAAGTTGAATTTATAATGAAATAAAATAATGAATTCGATTATAATTAAATAAAATATAATAAAAATATCTATTTTTTATTTTAAAATAATAAATAATTAGAGAATGTATAATAAATTAATATTGTTAAAATAATTAATAAAATTAAATAATGTAAATTTACTATATTATCAATTTTAATATTAATTAACTTGATACAGTCTAATAATATGTTTTATGTTAAATACATAATAAATAAGTTTAATAAAATTATAAACTAATAATAATAATAATAATAATAATAAAATATTAATACAAATTAAAAATTAAAAAATATTAATAATAAATTTATAAAATAATAATAAAAATAACATAATTATAAAAATAAAATAATAATAAAATTAATATTAAAATAAAAAATAATAATAATATCATAGATAATACTTACAACAATACAAATAGTAATAATAATAATAATAATAAAATTAAAAAAATTATAAAATAAAAATAATAATATTAACAATAATAATTTGTTTTTAAATTTAATTTTATTTCATGAATTATACTCAATTTTATTTCATTTATTAAAAAATTTATTTTATTAATTATATCTATTATATTACTAACAAATTTTCATAAATTTGTTATTTTTTTATTATTTTTCTTTTAATCAAAAACATATATTTTTGTGATACTTTCATTTTAAATTAACTTTTTTTCTAGTCCCTCAAATATCAAACAAATCTTAAAATAGGCTTTTCAGATGACTTCATTCTGAATAACCCAATATTGAATTGAAGTTGTGTTTGTTACACTTTTTTCAAAGTAAATGAAAAAGAACATTAAATATCGAATAATTTTAAACAAATTCGTGTTTGTATCACATTTTCTTAAAAAAACAGAAGTTATGTTAGTAAAAAATGACATTTAAGTCAAAATTTTATTAAAATTAATGTTATGCAAAAATAAAATTTGTCAGCACTACTTATCCATATTGACAATTACAAAAAAAAAGTGATTATTTTGATAAATTCGATTGGAAACTACACCATTTTCGTAAAATTTTCTTAAAGATATAACTTGAACTAATATGGGAATATCTACCACTTTTATGATATGTATCTGCTACACACTGAACTATCATTGGAACATTTTTTTTTTTTCCACCATATTGTTTAGCAGACGATGGATGGATAAAGCAAATAAAATAATGTAAATTTACTAAATTATCATTTTTATTATTAATTAACTTGATATAGTCTATACTATTATTGTATATTATATTATATACTAAATTTATTACATCAATTAATTTTAATACCACAATTTATTGCATAAATTATTTTAATATATAAATTTATTACATTAATTTTAATATATAATTTTATTAAATTAATTATTTTTAATTTATACACTATTTAAAAATACGTATATATTTATTATCATATAATATATTTGTAAAATTAAAATTATATGAAATTTCGTTTGCATCATAAAATTTAATTATTGAATTAAATTAATTTTCATTCTATAAAAAATTATTAAAAGTATAATTTAAGTTACATTTACAGCTAGCACAAGGAATCTGTCACATATATAGCCTTATAGTAGAAATAAGAAAACAACAATAGAAAGTTTTGAGATCTTCTTCCTGCACCTCCATGTTCTTCTTCATGCACCCCCGTAATTTGAAAAATATGAAAATATCTTTTTAAAATAAGCCAATACGTTGACACAATTGGACAGGAAAAATGCTTGAAAAATAAAATAGTAAAGCCATAATTTGTTTGACAGAATAAATAACCACTTTAGTCCTTAAAAAAGTGGTAAGACCCCTCCTCTACAAGAGGGAATTACAAAAGTTTTTCAAAGTATAAATGGTAAAATAAATTAGCCGAAAATGTAAAAGAAATGTGACAAATGATAATACTAAAAAGTATATTATGAGAGTAAAAAGACATTATAGGTAAATTTAAAGAATTTGTTTAACATCTAAAAATTTATTTAATATTTTTTTAGTTTTAAAGTCGATCCCTACCAGTTCAGTATATTTGATACTTCAAAAATTATAATAATATTTTTAGAGATTCCATGTTAGATAGAGACGAGGTCTTTCAATAATTTATAAATGGATATAGATCTTACATGTCAATTTTGTAAGGTTAAATGAGGAATTCGTCCTTCACCCCCTACCCTCTCACTTCCATAGTAATTATGTATGTATCCTTACTTAAAATTAAAAAAGTCCGTATTGTCCTCTATCCCCTTCACCTCCATAACTCTCAGCCATCATCCACTACTATTATTGGCGCCGTCTAAATCTTAAATTAAAGCTTCAAACAAGTCCTAGGTAAGCAATTATTGATGTTTATTAGCAATTTGTGAGTGATATTGTTGATTAGAGTAGTTAATTTGTTGATTAAGTGGTTGTCGACGGCGAATGGTAACTTTGGCCGATTAGGGAGTTTGACAACCAGATGGGTTTCATCTAAAAATGACAACCAGATGACACCCCATCCGGTTTACTTTTTTTTTTAAATGTGAACCGGATGGGGTGTCATCCGGGTCACATTTTTTTTAAATATAAACCGGATGGGATGTCATTCGATTATCATATTTGTTTTGCAAATGACATCCCGATGACACATCAAGGTCATTTTGGTCATTTCAACATGAGTACTTTGAGAATTAAATTTTTTTATGGAGGTGCAGAAAGAGGGTATGGAGGTGGAAGAAGAATTTTTCAGGTTAAATTAAACTTAAAGTCCATTTTTATATATGGTATCATCCTAACGAGGTTGTTGGGCGATCGAGATGCTATATGACCACCCTTATATATAAGTTTCACACTTGAGCGTTGAGAGTCTCAACATGTGGGGGGTGTGTTTAAGATCTCACATCGACTATAAATGAGACATTTTAATAACTTTTAAACGAGTACAAATCTCACCTTACACATCATTTTTATAAGATTGAGTTAAAATTAAAATTCACTTCTGATAAAATATAATCAACAACACAAACATACGATGACTTATTTTTCATCCTTTTTTTTTATGGAATTCTTATTTTTTAAAATGTTCCCGAGTTTCTTACTTAGTGAACTTTTGCTTTAAATATTGGATTTGAGAAAAGAGGTTTGTCGGGGATGAATGTTTTGTAAGTAGTGAAGCTAGTAAACTTTTCTTAGGACAAAATTTTCATTTTTGTAGAATACTTTAGAACGAATTTTAAAAATCCAAATTTTAAATTTTACTTTGTGGACGGTTTTCCAAAATATTCAATTGAAAATATAATTATAAATTTTTGGATTGTGAAAAAATGTGTAATTTTGGTTGTATTTTCAGATGGAATAATCCATAAACATATTTCCATTATTTATACAATTATGAAATATATTTTAGATTAACATATTTTAAATTACACAATCCAATAATGTAATCATGAATTTTAAATTGCATAATTAAATATGTTCTTGGATTATGTAATTTTGAATATATTTTTTATGTGAAGATGTATCTTAAATTTTAAAAATCTAGAAAATATAATATAGATTGTAAAATTCATAAATATGTTATATAGACAATTTGGATTTTTTTTTCATCCATACTAGGCCTAGTAGGTATAAGAATAAATCACGGTAAAGGGAGAAGTAGCCCAACGAATGAGGACGAATTATATATATCTTCCACCTCCATATTCTTTCCTAATGTATATAAATTATATCTTGGGACTAAAATTATAAAAGTTAAAAGTATCGTCCACCCTCAGCGAAGTTAATATTTTATAAATCGAAAGACTGTTATCTAATTTATATTTTATCAGTGACATCTTATTTAGTTTACATTTTTAAGTAAAATTTAAACTGGATGACATATTACTCAATTTATATTATTTTTTTAAATAAATAGGATGAGGTGGTATCTGGTTTATATTTAATTTATAATTTTTTTAAAATATCCATTTTAGCCATTTCTATAAGAACAATTTTGAATTTTAAAATTTTCTGAAGGTGCAGGACGACGTTATTTCCGTCATGAATGAGTTGGGGAAAACTTTGGAGCCATGGGCTTTTCTCTGCAAGCCCCATGAGTGAACTTCTGGGAGGAAACAGCCAATGTAAATAAAATAAGGTATTCTTAAGTGTTCATGTAAATAACAATTCTAAATATATCTTCCTAAAAAAAGGCGAGGTAATAAATTACTGTTATTAAATTTATATCAAACTTGTAGCTGTAAATTGAATAATTGTTTTGTACATGTATAATATAGTTTGCTTGATCTTTCTTCGAGAGATGGAATAAAAACTCCAATATAATTATTTAAATAATAATAAGATAATTTTGTTTTAATATGTTTTAATCTATTTGGTATCATTATCTACCATCAATCTAAATATAAAAAATTTTAAACTAAAGGCAAAAATATTTGTTTAGTATAATGAGATTTTCCAAAAAAGATATCCAACCAAGTAAGATTTCAAAATTTAAAAATATTTCAAACCCAAACCCTGGTAAAGAAAGTGACAATTGCATTTAAGTAGAATAATTTCATGGTACTTAACTAATGTATTAATGTTCTAGACCGTTTGACACACCATTAACAAAAATAATGGTGCATAATTCCAATTCTTGTAACTGATTAAACCAAATGAATCTTGAATTATTTGGTTACAGAATTGAATTTAATGGAATTCATACAATTCTCTTTATATCAGAAAAATGATAAATCATTTCAGAAGATGAAGAAGTTCTTCATCTGATACTGCTAAAAGATGGCTCAAGATAATGCTGCATGCAGCCATGCAAGTGGTGCCACTGACAACAAAGGTGGAGGTGGAGGAGGAGGAGGGGTTGACACTAACAAAAATGCAGGTGCTGCAAAGAAAGTGGAGGAGGTGAAGCCACATGCTGTGCAAGAGCAATTGCCTGGAATTCAGTATTGCATCAAGAGTCCTCCTCCATGGCGTTAGTACACTGTTATGTACTTACAATGATAATGATAATAAGATTTATGAAGAATTTTAATTTTGTTGGAATTTAGGACACAAAAATCTTACACATCATTGCAAAATATAGATAGAGAGTAGCAAACATTTTATTTAAATATTTGTGAAAGAGAAGATATGATTAATGGAATGTTGGTTCATGGTGCAGGTGAAGCAGTGCTATTGGGGTTTCAGCATTACCTTCTGACTCTTGGGGTTACCGTTCTGATTCCAACTATACTTGTTCCTCAAATGGGTGGAGGCTTTGTAAGCACTTTTTTCATTTTTTTGTTTGCTTTTGTGCTTCTAGAATTTAGAAATGAGACTGAATGCTTTGATCAATGTAGGAAGAGAAGACACGGGTGGTTCAGACGCTTTTGTTTGTTTCTGGAATAAGTACATTTCTTCAATCTTTGTTTGGAACTCGACTTCCAATTGTAGTAGTTGGTTCATACACTTATATAATACCTATAACTTCTATTATCCAAGCCAGAAGATACGATTCATATACAGATCCTTATGAGGTCAGTGAGACTATTTTTTCTCATATTTTCTTCTGTTATATGTTGGACAGTGTTATAGTTTCTGTTAGTGTTCTTCTGACTTAAGTATGCTTGATTTTTCTAGAGGTTTATTCAGACAATGAGAGCTATTCAAGGTGCCTTGATCATAACTGCATGTTTCCAGATGGCTGTTGGATTTTTTGGCTTTTGGAGGAATGCTGTTAGGTTAGTGTGATTTTCTTGGCTGGTTTCATCATCTGATCATCTTCTTTTAATAACTATTATTCTATCTTAATTTTGATCAACATTTTTAATATTGTTAACCACTTCAATCATCTCAGGTTCCTTAGTCCACTCAGTGTAGTCCCTTATATAACTTTCACTGGACTCAGCCTCTATCGTTTTGGTTTCCCAATGGTATTTGTGATATCTTGTTTATTTTCATGTTCCATTCAACAAGGTTTATGTAAGTTTGAGTTGACAGAAGTTTTGTATTTCTTTTTCTCCCTCTCTATTTTGCAATCAATGTTGCAGGTGACAACATGTGTTGAAATTGGGCTTCCAACATTAGTTGTATTTGTTTTCATCTCGCAGGCAAGTTGGTCTTGAACAGTTGTTTACATGTTTACTTTGTCCTTCTTGATCTTGGTGGACCAATCAAAGATTTGTATACAAATTTACCAATAGAAATAAGATTTTAAAATGTACACATAGTGTAAAATCAAGGGATGAAAAGTCAACAAACTTATCACTTGTGGCTAGGTTTCAAATTATGCATACTGTTGCAGTTTTGTTACATTTCTTGTGGTCGATAACACCCAAAAACCTTGGTACTACAGCCGAAATTTTGGTCACAGATGGCTTTTTAAACCTTACCTGGTGATATGATTGATGGTACTGAACTAGAGTAAACCAGAATTGTTAGTGTAATGATATAACAGATGTATGAAATAAGCTAGAAAATGTATTATAGGACACACAGAATGTTTGATTCGTAAGTTTTCTTTGAAGAAATTGTGTTCTAAACTAAATCGACACTAGAAAACAATCACCTTGTTTTGAAAAAACTAGTTTCCAACAATATTTTTAAATCAAAAGGCAGAAATAGGTAGATGCTTTCTGATATTCTGTTTTCTTTTTCTTAATGTTGTGCAAGTGCTAGAGGACAAACACTTTCAAATAAGGATTTCAGAATGAAAACAGAAAACTGTCTTTCGAAAACAGTAAACAGACAATTCCCAAGAAATTTAAAGCTATTTAGTATTTATTCTTTAACTTTTTTGTCTAACTGTTTGTGTTCTATGTTTCTGCAGTATCTTAATCGTTATATTGGTATCAAGAAGCCTACATATGACCGATATTCAGTGCTCTTCACTGTTACAATTGCATGGTTATTTGCACTGTTTCTAACTTCATGCAGTGTGTATAACCACAAGTCAGAAAGTACACAGAATAGTTGCCGCACTGATCGAGCTGGACTTATTACTGCGGCTCCATGGTAAGATTGAGTGCAGACTGGTTTTCTCAATCAATGATCAGTTATCTAAACGCTTTTAAGAAATACCGAGCATAATTATTTGAAGGGGAACATGATTGTCTTTCAAAAGAAAATTGTAGAAATGATGAGATTGAAATGAGAAGATAGTGCTTCATGAACAGCGATTTATGAGACAGGAAACACACGTGTTGTATGTATGAAAATTTAGTTTTACACAAATGCTTGATAATGTTTGAATATATGAAATGTTTATATAACAGCCTTATGAGTCATACCACTTTTAGTCTTTTTTGTTAGTTCTAGTTCTACATGCATGTAGGCCCCTTAGGGGTTTAAGAAGAAGAGCTCAAAGTTTACCATGTATATTCAGGGTGTATTTTCCTGGTTTCTTCCAATGGGGGCCTCCTACATTCCATGCTGGGGAGGCTTTAGCTATGGTCGCTGCTTCCTTCGTTTCTTTTTTTGAGGTAGTCACTTTACACCTTAATTCATTTAAAACTGAAAAATCATTCAATGTTCATCTTGTCCTGACCATTTGTTTGCCTTGAAACATTGTATATACACCACTTGTATGCAGTACACTGGTACATGTTATGCTGCAGCAAGATATGGAAGTGCCACACCAGTGCCACCATCTGTTATAGGCCGTGGAGCTGGTTGGGTGGTAGGATTCACTAAATTTTGCAATTTTCTCCCTTGATTCTAGTACATAAAACTTGTGATGTGACCCCATTTTAGTTGTTTGTGTCATTGTTATTGTGATTTTAGGGAGTAAGTGCTTTGCTCAGTGGCGTGTTTGGTTCTATAACCGGGTGTACGGCATCAGTGTAAGGGGTGTAAACTTGTTATCTTACCTGGGGCCCCTTTTCCCTCTGTATTTTTCATATATGCTTTACTTCTATTTCAGAGAAAATGCTGGTTTGTTGGCATTGACAAAAGCAGGAAGCCGAAGAGTGGTCCAAATATCATCTGGTTTTATGATTTTCTTCTCTATATTCGGTATGCTAACCAATATAATGTATACCATTCATAAATTTCAGAGTCTTGGAGAATAATATGGCATATATACTAGTATTTGATATGCAAAATTGAATACTAACATTGCCAAAAATAATTTATATCAGTATATGCAACTCTCACCTTGTTAACTAGCTTAATTATGATGAGTTGGTGTATCTAATATGATAGGATTAGAAACTAATTATTGTTCATGAACCAATGATTTTCTTTTATTGGCTATGTTTCCCATGGTTTGCTATTCTCTTCATTAAAGTGTGATAACTCATGCCGTATACTTGCTATTTTTCTCTTCAACTAGGCAAATTGGGAGCATTTTTCGCTTCAGTACCCTTGCCAATTATAGCAGCATTATATTGTGTGTTATTCGGCTACGTGTGTAAGTTCTCTCTAATTAGTCTTCATTGTGGTGTTGTGATTGGTTTGCAAAAAAGAACTTAAGCAGTGTTAGGTGCCATTTTGGAATATTTTGTAGCTTCTGGGGGGCTTGGTTTTCTCCAATTCTGTAACCTGAACAACTTCAGAACGAAATTTGTGTTGGGGTTCTCGTTCTTCCTAGGCCTCTCCATACCACAATATTTCACAGAATACTATCACGTGAAGCAGCATCATGGAATTCCCATATGGGTGAAATCTCTTTAACCAAAGCCCCATCATTGAAATTTTCATTCATTGCATGTGGTGCATTATGCATACTTTATTTCTTATGATTCATTCATGAATGTGGTGCAGTTGAATGATGCTGTGACTGTGATCTTCATGTCCCACACAACAGTTGCAGCATTGGTTGCTTTCGTTTTGGATGTCACACTGTCTCGTGAGGATGATGCTGCACGTAAAGACATTGGTTTGCAGTGGTGGGAGAGGTTCAGCTTGTACAGTGCAGATGTTAAGAATGATGAGTTCTACTCTTTACCATGCAGACTTGATAAGCTTTTTCCACCCTCTTAGTACCACCACCACCACCTATTGTTTTTTCCTATTCTCCACTTTTTTTTTTTCCGTGATTAATGCAAATCTGGTTCCTCACCTTTTTTTTTTTTCAATTTCGTTGTCAAAACTTTGTGTGGTTTCACTGTGATGTGTTTGGAGCTCATGAGGTGAAAAATGTGTAAGACATTTATTGTTGCAAGGTTCAATTGTTGTTCATCTGATTTCTCATGTTTTATTTCATGTTCCAAGAGTTATTTTTGTTTTAGAATGAGTGTTTTGGAAATGCTGTCATATTATCCAAAATTAATTTCTGAATTAATAAAGGATTAAGGGTATTTTTTCTGTATTTCATAATCTTTTATTCACATTATAATTGTTTTGAAATAGATTTTTTTTGAAAATATATATTTCTTAGACGTTCATCCAAAATGAGAAACAACGGAAAATTTTCAAGATGCTATTTTGGAGAACCAACAGAAAACAATCCGTCAAATTATAAAATCCGTAAGTGACATGCAAATTTTAAATAACTTCCGAAAAAATTAAAAGTTTAACAAAATATTTCCAGAATCAGCTGCACACCCTCAATTCGAAAGCTTCAAGTTTATTAAGTTTATGCTTATGGATTAGGGTGATATCACATTCACCTAGTATAATACACACAATCTATTTTTAAGGTAAGGAACCTTATATTATGTACTTGGCTTTAATTTTAATCCATAAATAAATTTAGTACAAAATCAAAACTTATTCTAAGTGTTTAAAGAAACAAAATAATGTTGAATTTTTTCTTTCCAAGAGATTTTCATCTCCAACTAATTCGGTCGATTTTCATTTTACTATTCATAATCTTTTATCTAATCCGTTGGATTGAATTTCTTTTTAGCCTACAAAATCTTTCAGTCTTGAGTTCATAAGGAGAAGAGATTGGTCACATAGTTATTCAGTCTCCAAGTCCAATTTTTTTCCTAGAAGTATAAAATCATTTAGTCTGGATTATAATAAAATAACTAGTGTTAATACATAATCTCTTAATCTTCATGTGAGGATATTAATGATAGAGTAATTTAGTTGTTCAAATTGAATCTCTTTCTCTTTGATAGGGTGTTTATTTCAAGAAATGAACTTGAGAGGAGGAAAAGGACGAAAATGAGAAAAGGAAAAGAAACAATATCAAAGTGAGAAGGTTTTCTTGAATTAAGAAAAAAAATTGAAAAATGAAAAAAATAAAGTTTATGAAAATTTATAACTAATATGATATGATTAATGAAAAAATAATAATTAATAAAATTATAATATTAAAATTTTGTATAATTTAAAATAAAATTTGAGAAGAGAGTTTGAGAATAATTTTATTGATAGATAAAAGATAATTTTTCATTTAATAAATTTGTAAGATTACTGTATTCTTATTATTATTGTATCTTGAATAAATGATTGATAAATTATTATACTTATTACCCATAGTTAAAATATTTTTCTCTTGAAATCGATTAAAAAAGAAATATGAATTATTTGACACTATTTAAGCATATAAAAATATAAAAAAATTTATTTTCATAAAATAAAATTAAAAAATTTAAATAAAAGTAATTATAAAATAATTTTTTACTAAATTATCTTTAATATTATAAATGTATTATTATTATAATTATTTCATAATTTTATAAATTTATTATTATTTTAAAATTTATTATTATTTTAAAATTTATTATTATTATTATTATTTATAAATATTTATTTTATAAATAATTTAATTTTATGATTGTGAATATTTCAACAATAATATTATTAGTATTTTATAAATTCATTATTATTATTTTTAAAATATCATTATTTTTTTATTTTATCATTAACATTATTAATAATATGATTTTTTTAATGATAATGATTATTTTAATAATTTTTATTAATATTTTATTTATATACTATTTGATTATTATCTTTAATTTTTATTTGATTATTATTTTTTAATTTTATTTTATTATATTCTATATATAACATAATCAATTATTAATTTACATAATATATATAATAAATTATTTTCTTTAACATGTTTTCCTTCCTTCTTAATGTTTTTGTCCATCATATTGAGAAATGAGAGTAATTTTGTTTTCTTAAACAATGTTAACTACTTTTTCCTTTTATTTTTTCACACTCTTGTAAGTAGCAGTGCAAGTCATTCTCTAACAGTTTTATACTCTCTTTTTTCCTATGATTCAAGCTGATGTCATTCTTGCTTTTCCATTCCAATGAACAGTAGTCATCTAGAACCAATCATAATATTAGTCTTAAATCGACAAATAACATAAAGAAGTTGTGATAGGGTGACATAGAGTAAAGGTCGGAATTTTCCTAGATATAATAATTATGAGTATGAAAGATATACTGAGCATAGGTTATACACATATTATGAGCCGGAAAACATGGACAGTGGAAACTGGATCTTCCTTTCAGAATGAGCTGCAGCTAGTGCATGCTCTTCGATCTGTTGCTATTGCTATTGTTCTTGCTTTCTCTCTTACACCTACTATTCTTCTGCTTCCATCATTATTCACACAATTTATCTTAACACTCTCACTATGAATCCATGCATTTCTCTTACTTCTTCTTTCATCTTCAAAAATAATGTAACTTTTTTTTTCCAGTAATCATAAAAAATGATAATTTGAAACCCCTTTTCATGCTACAACTGGCCCTACCAACCTTTTGCAGCAGACTGGTTTTTACTTTTTTTCTGCACTGTCATTTTTGTTTTTTTTTTCACATACATGAACCCAATTTTTATGCTTTAATAGTGTCAGCATGTTACAGAGTATATATACAATTCCCTTAGAGTTTAAATACTTTCATGCAGGCATCTGAGCATAAATTATTACTGTTATTACTTATGATAAACTTGTTAACCGATAGCTACTGTATAAAACTATATCTAAGGTAATATTTTTATTGATTTACTAGAAATTTTTTATGCTTACTTGGTATCAAAATTAATGTTTTTATATTATTTGTACGATAATGCAGCATGGGAATATTCACATATTTTTATAATATTTTGTGATGGAAGTCGTCATCCACCTAAGTGAAGCGTCTATTCCCCATTCTGTTGACAACCAGTGCCACCTTTTTTTTTTATGCATTCACCAGCACTGCGACACATCAATTTAGAATTTTTTTTTGTTGTTTCTGATTGTGATGCTTTCACAACAACACAATATTTGCTGTTTTATTTAATATAATTAAAAGTTAAAATATATGTACTTTATCCTTGAAATAGATTTATATTTTAGGGGTGCCTAATCCAAAGTTGAGAAGTTCATTTAGGATTCTGTATATTGTTGGTGTTTGACCATTGTTCAACATCTACAATAATTAAATGTGATGATATAGAAAATTTTAAAATACTAAAGTAAATTACAAAGTTTATGGATAGGATCGCATGAAAACTATTTTACATCGCAAAAATAATATCAGAGGCAAAATTGGCGTGAATAGAAATGTTGTGATATTATTCTAATTACTACTAACACATTCTATATATCAGATATATGTTTAATCGAAATATGTAATATTAGATCTAGTTTTGCGCTTTTAATTTATTTATTTTGAGTATTTAAAAACTAAAGGAGCATATTTATTTTATTGACAATTGTTGAAACTTTAAATGTAAATTAGTGAGAGTTTGATTACATAATAACTGAAAATTAAAGAAGTTAGAATGTTAAGTGAAAATTAAAGAAGTTAGGATGTTTAACTTCTGACTCTGGGAATAAAGTGGGTGTTATTTTAATCGTTATGACAAATGATAATTAAGAAAAATAATATAATAAAAAGTTTATCATTCAAAATTATCATATTATATAAAAATTACAAGAATAATATTAAGGAAGTTTGAAAGAGAAAAGAGATCAACTATTTGGAATAACCATGTGATATATTTACACAAGTCAGAAAAATGACTAAAGCATTAATGATAATGATTTAATTATGTTTTTACAAATGATAAATTATGATAATTTCAAGAAATAGTTAGATTTGATGAAAAAAGAGTTGAGATCTATGAAACATAATGATATTTTGAATCTTGTAAAACAATCACAAGTTTGAAAGAAAGTTGATTGTAAGTGAGTTTTTAAGACTAAAGTGACTCTCATGGCAAACTTGAGAAACCAAACTTGTTGATAAGGGTTTTATTCAGAAAGACAATATTGACTATAAAGAGACATTTTTGTTTGTTTCACAAAAGGATTCCTTCAAGATTATCATGGAACTAGTAGTCCATTATGACTTACTATGAAATGGATGTGAAAACCATCTTTATTAATGGAGATTTATAAGATAATGTTTACATGGACTAACCAATAGGGTTCTCGATTGAAGAAAAGGAACACATGGTGTGTAAATTAAAGAAATCAACATAGCAAGCTTCACACTAATGGTATTTGAAGTTTTATGACTATTGTTTCTTTTGAATTTGAGAAAAATATTGTTGATAAGCGTATACATTTAAAAATTAGTGTAAGGTTTTTTTTTTATATGTTGATGATATCTTGTTGGCAACTAATGATTTTGGTTTTCTTCATGAGACTAGGAAGTTTCTTTATAAATGTGTGAGACAAGTTATGTGATGAAAATATAAATATTTTAAAATAGATATAAAGAAATATCATGATTATCTCATATTGCTTATATAAATAAAGTACTATATATGTTTAAGATGGAATAGTCATCAACATTGTTTGTTCCAATTCATAAAAGAGACAAGTTTAGTCTCACTCAATGTCCTAAGAATGACTTAGAACAAGTAATTTTGTATGTGTTTACTGTTGGAAGTATTATTATGCTTAGTCTTGTACTCAACTACACCTAAACTTTGCAGTTGCACTGTTAAAATGATATCAAAGTAATCCGGGAATAAACATTGAAAAACTAGCAAGAAACTTCTAAGATATCTATAGGAAACAAAGGATCACATGCTTATGTATAGAAAGTTTGGTCATCTTGAAGTGATTGGCTATTCATACTCCATGTTTGTTGAATGTGTGGATACAAGGAAATCTACTTTTGACTATGTAGTTCTTTTAGTCAGAAGAGCAATATTGTGTATCCACCATAGAAGCTGAATTTATAACATGCTTTGAGACTACACAATTCAAGATAATTTGTTATGGAACTTTATTTTAGGACTTGGAATAGTCAATATTATTACTGTGTATTGTGATAACTCCACATAAAGATAACAAATACTCTAAAGGTGTTAAATATAAGAAGTTTGAGTTCTTTATCCTAAAACAGCAAGTTCATAAGTAAAGAATGTTAATAAAACATATTAGTACAAAACTTGTGATCATTGACAATTTAACAAAGTGTTGACCACCCAAAATATTCATAAAATGTGTTATGAATGAGTATTATTATTAAGAATGAATGTTGAATATTACGTTTCTCTTATGATAGATTATTGAAATTTTGAGTTCAATTGTGATATGTTTTTAATTACTTCTTCTTTATTATTACACGCATTTGAATAATGTAATAGGTATTGTCTTGAATAAAGACATTATGTTGGATCTATTATGAGCAAATTGTGTTCATATTATATATTAGGAAGAAGTTTAATCTGTGATACATGGAATGAAGTATATAAATTGAGTAACTTATAAACACCATGAATGGAATTAGTTCTTATTCTTAATTATTAAATTATGAAGCTCAATAAAAAGAATGTTTTTATTCCTTAATGTCCATTACAATCTTGTTGAATTTATTTATTTATTAATTCATAAACATATATAATGTCACATAAATCAAGTGGGGTATGTAATACTTTATGTCTTATCTAAGAGACACATAATTTGTTAATTAAATAAATTAATAATGAAGGATGAAAGAGTAACTAGGCTACTTTTATAAGAATAATTGTTATTTGATGGGCGTAGCATGATAATAGAGTTTATATATATAAAAACCAATAATGCAAAAATAAGATCTACTCATTAATAAGTATTTACTCTTATATCCATCACGAGAGAGAAATCATAGAATAAAGAATTAAAAAAAATAAAATCTTACATTATCATTCATCTAACTAGATCTCATGAGTATCAAATAATCACCTGTCAAAAAAAAAAAGTCATAACCATCCATCTCATAAATATTTATAACACTAAAAATAATATCTAATAAAAAAGAATAGACATATTCTCTAAAAAATACGAATCATGAAATGTAATGTTAAGATCATGTTTAATTTTCTATATTATATAATTATCTAGAAACCTTTAAGTTTTTACCTTATCATTTTACATAAATATCATTCTACATTGGGTGACTTAATAATAAACAAATTAATAATGTAGAAGATTATATGTTAATGTGATTTTGTTAGCATTGATTATGACTTTAACTAATATTATATAGTCTACTTTTTATATCCGATGATTGCAATTTGCGATTATTGATTTAAATGTTAAAAATAACCCATATAAGATTTTATTTTATTTTTCTGACAGGACCATGTTTCAGCACACCGACACCATACTAAGAGATGAATGGGTATAAATTGAATGATAGCAAAGACCAACGTGAAAAAGATTGTTCTATGTTGTGATTAATTAAGTAGGCGGTGAGAAATTCATAAAGGTCACATTACTTCGCTATAATTACACAAACCCAAAAAGTGAATTATGAATAATCTAAATCCTTCCTATTTTAACATTCACTCTATATGTAATTTTTATTCACAATTTTGTAACTTTTTTTTTCTTCTACTTGGTTTTATAAAATTTTGTAGTTCATAAATAATCATAATAAACGTCACACATAATCATTAGAAAATTTAAAGGTTTATTTAGGTCATTATTGTTTTAAATTACAATTACATTAAATCGATTTATCTGACTGGATCATTGGAATTGATTTATATTCTATCTTAGTAATAGGACTTTTAAGAATTTTTATCAAATGCGTTATTGAACTTTCTTAAGAATAGTAGTGATTATGTTGAAAAAAAAAACAAAATTTAAATTTTCAATATATTTTAAATTTATAGAATTTAATGATTGCCTCATCAAAAGTGTACATGTTTCTTTAAAAGAAGGAGAATGAAAAAAGTGAAGATCATGGAATGGAGAGAGATAGTAAATGTTAAAGAAATACGATAAAAAGGATCTTTGTATAAAATATACACTTAAAATTAATAGAATTTAAGCAAATTCTATATATAAGTTAGAATTTAGAAGTTATACTTTTCTCGATAAAATTTTAAAACTTGAAATTAATCGAATTTAAGCATTTGTTTATATAAGGTGATACAATTTAGTCAAACACAAATTAACATTTTAAAAATTTTCTTTTTTAGAAACAATGTAAATGCATAACGACCTAAATATTTAAGTTCGTTGATCTGCATAAGTTGTTCTTCACAATTTATAATTTGGGCAGATCGTAATGCAAGTTTACCTGTCTAGTCTCATAATTTATATTAATTCATTTTTAATATTTTATTATTACTGTATAATATTATTTATGTATTGAATATAACTAAATATTTTATTTATTATTTTATTAATATAATAAATTTACAAATTTGAAACTACATTTATTTTATGGCCTATTTTGATATTGTTTTCATATATGTTTCTTTATTTATTTGTAATAAATGGTAAATTATTAAATTTTAATTTTTTTAATTATTATACTTACAATACATTCTTGTTTTTATAAGATAGTTAAATTTAGGATTAAAAAAATTACAATAAATTTCTTTTTTTTAATTTATATGAGTCTTATACATGTTAGTTCATTACAACTCATTTTTTTGACTGGCTTAAATAAATGTTTCATAAAATTAAAGAAATTTATGAAAATTTATTGTATAATTGCATTACATCCTACAAATTATAGACGTGCTAGATTTTTCTCCTACAAATTGTTACCAAAATCATTTGTAAATTTATCATACTTAATAATTAATTACTCAAACGTGATGTAACAGTTGAACTAAATTACTGTAGAAGCTATAAACCTACCTATCTATGTATATCATCGTTGCTTAGACTTTAGGCATAAAACATCTAAAATTATAGGTGGAAGAAGCTAATATAGTCTCACATATTGCTAATATAGTCTCACATATTATTTAGGGTAGAATTTCCAAAACATATTTTGATTTTACATATGCAACACTTATTCTATGTATAAAACATCAGAAACTAAATATTTTATAAATATGTACAGACCCTAAACCTTTGTTTTCGAGTAAAATTGAATTTACACAAATATTTTCTCTTTATTAAAATTTATAAAAACCCTTTCCAATTTTTTTATATGACCATTAAAAACTTCTACAACTGCAAAAGAAGTTTAAATATTTAATATTTAAACTATACAAAATTTAATTTAAAAATAAAATAATAGAAGAAAATAAATCCTGAAAAATATTATTATTAACAAGAAATATTTGAAATTTATTGCAACAATTCAATACAAATATAATCATGTGAATTATTAATAATAACTAATTTTTATTATTTAATTCTTAAAAATGATTATAACTGTTTCATTGTATCTTATTTATTATTCATGTGATTAAGTTTTCATTAAATTTCATGTAACAAAAATTTAAAATATGAAATGAAAATTTAGTTTATTATTTATTTTTCTGTTTTAATTTTATTCTAAAACTTTTTTCGTGTAAAAATTGAATCATTGCACTTATATAACAAAGGTAAAAAGGGTCAAGAAAAACAATTAATTATACTATATTTATCAATAATAATATACATAGAAATTTTATTTTACCCTTAATTATATTTCAAAATAAATTATTCAAGTGCTAACACCATAACATACTATAATTCATTAATATTTTTCAACAATTTAATATATCACAAACCATAAATACTTTTATCTAACTGCTATTATTAATTTTAGTTTCTTAAAAAACTATAAAAACACAGAGTATATCGTGTAATGTTTATATCTTTTCCACTAATAAAACAGAAAAAAAAAACGCGTAATATTTATAACATACAAAGGATTTGTCCAATTATAGGAAATCTATATAAAGTTAATTTTAAACAAAAATAAATATGTTGGATTTACTGTAGCTATTTGTTTAATTAATATAAAATATAAGGAAAACTAGAATAATTTACCCATTTGTTTATCATCGCGTATTTATTCCAACTTAATTGAATTGTAGGGTTCAAATACATAAAAACAAAATTTAATTACAATAATTTAAGATATGAAATAGTATATACTATATTCGTTCAAGACATGAAATAATGTTAATAATCACTTCTGGGAAACGTGATTATAATGATTAAAAAATTTACATAAAAAAATAATAAGGCTGAATCAAATATCACGAGTTGTCAATCGATTAGCAGAGAAAGTACTCATATATGTTGTTACTATTGAAATGTTGTGAAATTACAGCATAGCAAAATAACAGTGAAACTAGAATTAGGTTAAGTCCTTCGAAAAAGACAAACAAAATTCAAAGCTCGGTTTCCAAAAGTTAAATTTAGAGGGAAAGAAAAGTACTGTGAAGATGTTGAAAAATCAAATTCATCACTCAATACAAAAGTTATTACCTTTTTCTTCTTTCATTGCATTCCATTTCTTATATGTCTAGAGTAATGTTTCTTTACCATCATTTCTATAAGAGGACAAAATTGTTGTTCCTTCCATTTTGTTCATTTTTCTTTTTACATAAGTGTATATGAAAATAGTAAAATTAAGCAAGAAATGGATATAAATGTATAAGGTACTTAAATATCCTAAAACTCGATAATTTAAGAAATTAAAAGATAAAGAGGTAAAAGCATCTTCATTGTTGAGATGATATAATAGATTATAAGAGAAGAGCTTTTTTTAAATATAAATATCAAGACGACTAAAAATAAGTGTTTTATAAGATTTTTATATAAGATAAAAATTTTAAAAAATCTTAAATGCGATTTAACGTGTTGAAACTGGCAGAAACTAAATTAAGACCTCATAAAAATAATTGTTTTAAGTTAGAATTTTAACTTTTTACTTTTGAAAATGATAAAATATAAATTGGGTAAAACAAAAATGCCATATCTTACATTTAAGTTTAATAATATGTTTTATCATCTAATTACCATCCTTGCATAATTTTATCATTCAATGTTTTTTTATGCTTTATATTTTGATTTTAATTTTCATACATTTTACGGTTAACTGTATAAGGGTAAATTAATATATTAAAAACAAAAATGGTGTCTGGTAACCAATGTATTATGTATGTATGATGTTTTATTTTTTGAAAATTTCATAGCATGATATGTAAACACGGTTAAACATAAGGGACATAAAATTTTGATGAGTCGCTGTAATTGTTAAAAGAAAAAATTATACTTTTTTTATTAGGTCAACAATTTAGGTTAGAATATCTAATATAATCAAATTAATATATATATATATATATATATATATATATATATATATAAAGCTTTATTTTATAAATTAATTTTATAAAACTAAATTAAACTTTAAATTCATTTTCTAAAATAATATCAAATTGCATCTTTATAAGATTTGTTTATAAAAATAAAGAATATATATATATATATAATATTATTGTTGGAAAGATGTGATACGGGAATATAAGATATCAAATAAAAATGAAACAAAAGTTAGATTCAGATATGAGAAATGATATCACATTTAACTCAAAATTTTAAGATATAGGTTTGTATATTTTTGTCTTATATGTTGTTTAACTTTCACATTTCTATTTAAAAGTGAGACTTAGACTCACACTTGGATACTCAACAATCTTTCTCAAGTGCGAAACTATACTCCTATGAGTTGATCACCACCATAAATCATCGACTCTGATATTATTTGTTGAGAGAATCAAGAGGAAAAATATCTGAAAGACAAATAAAATTGAGACATGAGCGAGACTCATACAAAAAAATGACAACTCTTTAACCCAAAACGACATTAAATTTATGGATCTTATTTTTCATTTCTATTTAGACTCATACTTAAATACCTAACCATTATTAACTTTTTAATTATTTATAAAAAAATATTATAAAAGATATGTTTCAGCAATTAAAATATATAATAATAAAAAATGTAAAAATTGTAAAGTAACAAGTGATAAAAATATTACATAGTATAGGTTTAAATATTATGGAGCAACGAAAAGAGAAAAAAAGAAAATGATTGACGTGATTAGAGTGGGTGTGGTCCTGAGGTAGCTGACAAGTACGTGTGGGAGTTTACCCCTTGAGGGTTGGTTGGCATTTTACCATCACCACTGTGAAGCTTCAGAATTCAGATTGACTCAACTTTTTGTGTGAGAAAGACCAAGAACAACAACTCAGTTTTAAATTATGTCCCTTTCTTTCTCTCACTCACTCATTCATCACAACCACCACACTTCCATCATTTCCTTCATTAACACCAATATTCCACTAATAATTAATAATTCACCTAATTAATGCCCACATGTTGCAGACTTATTATGCTAACCCTTTTGGGCCATGCATAGATTGAGGACTTCTTAATCATCAAACACTTGCAATTATTAATAATTGAGATGATTATGAGCATGTGGTAGACTTGTTATCCCTTTTGGGCCATGCACAAATTGTAGAATTCATAACCATCCAACACCACCTTATGACCCTTTTGCCTAGATTGGTAGAAATTGAAGCTTAATATTTGACTTTGATGATTTGTGATTTGTACTATTGATGGGGTGTGAAAGGGAAAGAAAGGTTGATAGTGGAAAAAGGGAGCAAGACTTTGAATTTGGAGTGTGTGGTTAGACACTGTTGCAATAAGCAATCTTTGACTTTGCCATATGAAAGGGGACCAAACTTGCAAAACTTTGTGCTGCTGGAAAAAAAACCCATACTCACACACTGTGGTATTAGTCTCTGCAACTTGCATTAGCAAATCAAAATGAAAAGGTATTATGTACCTTTTGTCATCACTGTCATGGATATTATTTTTATTTTTATTTTCTCAAAGTATGACTCTAGAAATTTATCAGACTATTTTCAAGTTGTTTATCAATGAATTTTTCAAATTATTCATGTGTTACTTATCAACTTTAAGTCGAATTTTGCAGACATGTCATGAGTATTATTTTAGTGTCTTTTTCTATCTTTTCAATTTCTCTTTCTTTTGGTTGATAGTATATCACTATAACAGTAGAAATAACGTATGAGTCATACATCATGATTTGAATTGCTTATATGTACGTGGACAATATTTGATTGGCCACCCTCTATTACCATGTTTATTTTTTTGTTTTTATTTTTAATTATATCGTTATCAAAAAAATTCATTATTAAATATTTTTTTCAATTTATTTTTATTTACCCATCTAAATATTATGACAATATCATTTAGTATTCTGTTTTTAGAGGCTAAATAAGAAATTGGTAATACTTAAGAGGATCGGATGAAAAACTCATAACATTTTGAAGTTGCTAGTAAAAAAAATATATAGATAAAACTTTAATTAACCTTAACTGTCCACTATATTATGACATGAGGCTTTTCTTCAATAAGTTCTTTGAGATGTAATCATTATAGTTGATTTTATGTATACATTTATTTCCTTTAAACAAATTTGGTTAAACATATTTTTAGTGTTTTTGTGCACACCCCTTTAGGAGATGAGAAACTAGTTATATTTAGAAGAATTTAATAAAATTCTCACAATACATAAAGATTAAAAAGGAATATGCACAGTATTTAGAGAGTAAGTGAAAAAAAATGAAAACTATACAGAATAACTATTTAGTAAACAAAATGTTTTTTTAAAAAATAGAAATCAAATACAGAAAATTAAATTAAACCTTGCCATATTGTCACTTGATTTTGAGATGGAACATGAGACTTTTCCAAAATCAGTACTTTGATTGTAACCATTATTTTAGATTTGGTCTTTATGGTATGTTATTATTGTAACAATTTATGTTGATGTTATTGTAACAGCATATTGGAAGGTAGAGAATAAATTAAAATTAAATATCACAGATTTGGACAAAAAAAACGCTGTACTTTTAGTTCTTACTTACACATCATGCTTACTTTTAATTCAATTCCTACACTTTATAGTATCTTCACATCAATCGTACAGTCTTATAATATTAACAAACATTTGGGACAAATTAGAAATATAATTTTTTGTATGAGCAGATTAAAAATAAGTTGGATTTGAGTCTCAGTGACTGGGGAGAATGAAAGGAAAAAACATGTTTAGTGAAACAAATATAAAAAGGCAGAAAAGATGGAGCATTTAGATTTAGAGCATGATGATGTTGTGGTTGGTTGTGATTACATGAACATTGGGGTCCTAACTCCTAAATTCCATGATGATTGCATTGACATAATAACAGTGTTTTTGTTTGTTTATTTAAGAAGGATTAGAGAGGAAGGTTCTACAGGTAGACACATGATTGAGATGGATAACCCCAGTGCTTAACAGAGCAGAATGCATTAGAAACCTGCAAAGGGACACATTCTATTAAAAGGGAGGGACCAATTGGAGTCAGACCAGAATCATGTAGTGGCCCTATGATATTTACATAAAGTCACATTTCATTGTCAATCCACACAACAAAAAATAAAAAGATACAGAGAGGTTCAATGGCTTATTGAAATGTGGTAGGGTCACTCACTAATTTTCTATAATTTATCAATTCTATATAGTAAATGAGCATGAAACCAATCTAGGAAAGCAAGGCTTGTTGATTGATTCTAAGCAATTGTTTTGTTTTTTTACTGTTGAATGGTTTGAATGGTTTCAAGCCTTGCATTGCATAGTACATACAATAAGCTACATACATACACATACATACCAGATTTCAAGGCTAATATTACCCAAATGTGACAATATTTTCTCCACTCTGTGGGGCATAGACGTGTCCTAAGTACTATATGGATTTTCTACCATTTGGACGAGGTGAGTTTTTGTCACTAGGAGCAAACTGTACCTGCGTGGCATTTCTGAATCTGAATTGTACTCGATCAACTCCCTTGCATCCTCATGGTTATCTTTTGTACACTGTCCTCTCAAGGCTTGAGTGGTTCACTTTCTGCATTAAATTTCACTCTTACGTAACTTTCAATCATCTTTATTGGGGAAACTATGTGATACCACATGGGTAACACTTTGTAGTTCAATTATAAAATCATAACAACTCAATGTGTGTTTAGATTAAGGGTGTACTTAGATTTCACTGAACATGTTTAATACTTTCTGTTAATGTGGATTTAAATATCCTAATGTCACTAGAATCTTGTTTAGTGAACAAGGCTTATAAGGAAGTTGTCTTGACACTAGGGGTCAAAAGTGAGTGTAGTTGCGACTAGGTAGAATAGAAGTATTCCTAGAAAACATGACAAGGGAAAAGGTCTTGTGACTAAAGAGAGAAAATGAGCATTAAGAGAACACAGAATTCAAGTAACCTGCCATATTTTATTGTAAGCAGAGATGGTTGTCATTAGTGACACATTCAAATCAGGTGCTCATTAGTGGTTTCTTTCGATGAAACGTGGGTCTGTCTAGCTCTATGAGGAGACTTACATTTATAGAACTTCTAGTACGAGAGAAGAAACAACTACTCAAGATAGTAATTTATGTCAAAATGAATAACCAAACTAAACTAAACAATCACTTGAGATAGTTCCACTATGGCAATAATACACAAAAACTTGTGAAATTGTAAACCCTCAAACCTTTTAGTAAGGCATGTCATGTTCTAGGTACTTTCTGTGCTCCCCAATTTCAGCTGGAAAAAGGGGAAAGAAATCAAAGTAACCCTCCCTCACATGACAATTCAAAACTGTTGAAGTTCACTTGAGAGTTAAATATTGATTGGTGACATGTATATATATTGAGCAAAATGTGGAAAAAAATGAAAAATAAATGAAGTGAGAAACCATGGTTTGTTGGTTGTTGCAAAGCACACACAGTATTTGAGGGTGTGGAAGAAGATAAGCAAAGCCTTAGGAGAGGGAGCAGAGTGCATTTATTGTGGAGTCAAATTGCAAGGCTAGTAACCATTAATAGAAACAAAAATCTAATCATTAAAGTATCATTAGTTGTGACTTGGCCAAATTAAGATTAACTTTGTCCTGAAAGGACAGCACTATCTTTTGATGGGAGCATGGTAATGCAATGCAATGCTGCCATAAATCATAATCTATGGCCTTATCACATTCTCTCACTCTTTCACTAGCAGACACTCTCGTACACACACGTTCACAAGGCCAACTGGCAATATTGATTCATTCGCATAAAGATAAAATAAGAAGGCGAAAGGATTGTGCAAAAGGACAGAACCAGTTTAGAATTCTTGTGCAATTCCTCTCTCTTTCTCCCTCTTTCTTAGTTTAATGATTTTTTTTTAATCAATTCTCCTTTTACTCCTTTTTTTACTTATGCTGAGAAGAAGAACTACATAAGAAGCACAAGGGGTAAGAGACACAAGGAAAATAGAGCAAAGTAGCTACCTCTAGGTCCTCTACCACTATATGATCTTTCGTCTTTTACTTGATCATATTTCATATCAGACATATTGAACATCTATAAAAACAACACCAACCTTGGTGCCTAGTTGTACTAGAAGAAAGAAGGGTTGAATGGATTATCATATATCTTCTGCTTCACAATACAGCAGTGCTAGTGAATCCGGTTGGACCCATTATTTGGACCAATCCTCTCTTTCAGAAAATTTCTTCCAGAGGAGAGGTGGGGTGGTGGAGTATGAAGGAAAGGGAGGAAGAATGGAGGAGTCTGAGGAAGATTTATCCATGGTCTCTGATGCTTCTTCTGGACCTCCACATTATGATAATGAATACTATTGTCAGAATTGGTATCCTTGCCTTTCTTCAACAACCAAAGAATACCAAAAGAAGAAGGCCAAAGAATATGCCAGAAGTCAACAGTCTTCACCTCTCGATGACACTGCCAGCTCTCCTTTTTTCAACTGTCCAGTGGAGAGTCACAAGGTTAATTTCACTGACACAATATGTATGCGCCTAAAGTTTCTCCTTAGCAGCAAAAAAAAAATGCTAATGGGTTGGTTCTTTTTGTGTTGAGCAGAAGCAAGACAGTTTCCCTGGGAATGGAGCAGTGGAGGAGAGTGCATTGGATTATTCTCAATGTGTATCAGCAACACGAATAAAGGTACAACTCAAGTTCTTGTTGAGCTAATTATTTTATCAAGTTTTTTCATTATGTTATAAGTAAAACTATTAGCCCTTTGCATGAACAGTTTTGATTGCGTTGAGCTAAATTTGTTGATCTATGCAGAAAAAGACAAAATTCAAGAAGCACTTTAGTTTCTTGGAGAGGTCTCTAGCTGGAAAACTTGCCTCAGAGGAACAAGGTGAAGATCCATTTGGGCTGAAGATTTTGTTTTGTTACTGAGAAAAGAGTGATGGGAAAATATGCTAACAAGCGTTTTGTTGTATCTTGTGATCAGGTAGTTTTGATGAAGAAGGGAAATGAGTTAGTTTGCTGTAGCCCTGGTCACTGTTGTTGCTGCATTGCTGTGGAAAGAGAGACCAGAAGAATGGATGTCAAAGGAGAGAAGCTACTCAATGTCTGGCAAAAGGAACTCCTTTTTCTTTTCTTTTTTTTTTTTGCCTTTCCTCTTTTCTTTTTTTTCGAAAATATTAAAAAAGAAAAGCTCTTATGTTGTAATTTTACCTTTTTTTTTAATCTGCTCGTATGCTACTGCCTATGCTATTGGGAGCAACCTAAGAGAATATAGGAAACTGAATAAGGTTTCTGTCCTCCATTTTCTTTTGTTGTCATTAGTGGCAGGCATCTCTGGGACCTCCCAGGTCGTCTTCTTTTGATACAATTCACAAACTCTTCCTCATATGGTATTCACTATTCTTCCTTTTTCTCCAGTAATAATAAACACAAAACTGAATTAACTAATTCACCACTCAACACAGCTAGCAAGAGAGCCAGAGAAAAAGGAAAAGTCACTTCACCACTCACCACCATGAAGCATATATCAAATCCAAAGGCCTAGTAATGAGTAGTGACCCACTTTATTAAGTTCAGCCACTGCCAGCCTAGCTCACAACCACTTTGGGTGGGTAAATGTGGCAAGGTAAGTTAGCTTCACACCCAAAATGGACAATGTATCCAAATCAAACCAAAAGCCAAGCTTCATTTTCGGAGCAGCCCCACCATCCTGTGAAAACTATCCCACTTCAAAAGTCATCCATTCATAACACTCGGTACAATTATTGAACATTTGTTTTGGTAGGATATCCAACAAAATCTTTTATTCGTAGTTTTTATATCCTCAGACTCCAACCAACTGCATGGATCTATTACAAAATAACTCAGATATTTGGAAACGGACAAACACATTATTTCACCTGTCATTCTTACTTTATTGTGTACTATTCAATTGATGTTTGTAATTGGAAATTACAGAGTTACAACTCCTTCAATGCCTACCATGGAAGACACAAGATTTTGAATCGAAGACTCTAGTAGCTTTCCAAGTTATAGACCAAATTAGAAAACACTAAATATAAAAAACTAAGTTGGTTCCGGATTCTCCCAAACATAATTCATACAGAAGTTTCATAATGACGAGAAAAACTTTTAAAGCCTTTATATTATTCTTCTAATTTTATTTACTTGTATATTCATTAGATGTCAAAATACGAGTGATCTAAATCAGAATGCGGGCTTGCTGCAACAATTCCTGTGAACCTGTGCTTCTCCTTCCAATCAACGCCTCATCTTGACTTTACAGAAAAGTTTCATTTTACTATGCATTTATTTACACCAACCGGCCAATATACTGGGCATGTGTAATAATCTTTTTCCAAATTTTAAAACACCTCAGAGAAATTAAGAAAAAGAAAAATAAGAACATTCAAATTATAAGGAAATAGGTACAACCAAATCGCCCAAAGCTAGTTATGAAATTCATATTTGAACCAAACAATAGTTTTTCGTACTGCATAACGATGTTCTTGTTTATACAGCAAACTGTTTTTATATAAAATTTTAATTACATATTAATCATGTAGTATTAGAAGTGTCAAGATTCTAATACATAACGCAGCCAAAATTAATCTGGGAATTGATTGAGAGTAAAAGTACAGAACTTGTGTAGATAAAAAAATGTAAATTGAAGCTATTACTAATAGAACAAAATTGATTATGATAACACAATACACGATTCTAGATCCCAACCATGACGAGACAAAAAAGGAAAACAAGGGACTTTTATCCCCATCACATATCCCCTCAAAGCTGAGAACAATTCTCTAAGTTGCTTAAAGCTCATGTCCCATATATATGTCTGTGGACTGGTGGGGCTTCTAAACTCTTGACCACTTGCAACCAGGGTTTGTCTACTATAAATAAGGAATTTTTTGAAGTATGAGCTAAAAATAAAACAGGATTCTCTAATGGTAGAACTTGAAAGTTCCTCCTAACCGGCTTCTCTATTGGTAAAACTTCGAACTTCCTCTTACTATGTTTAGTCCCCTTCTTAACACTAATATACTGTAAATTCCCATCCCTTGAATCTTGAGTGTTAAGCATATCACCTTCATCTTGCTCCACAGGCAACCCAAAGTCAATCAAGCACATTGCCCTGAACATGGAAAATTTTCAACATGAGAAAATGGTTCAAAAATAAATAAATAGAAAAACAATATTTCGTAGTTCCTATTTTGAATCGGGAAAGGTTAATAATATCACAAAACTCTGAAACCAACTAAAGGTTAACCTTCCATTTCTCGTGTCTGAAACGAACAGACATATATTTTACTGTCTGATTGAGGACGATACCAGGAAAAATAGAAACAAACGTATAAGCAAATGATTCTTTCGAAATTCTAAAAGTCATGTATATCACGGACTTACTAAACATCACGAAATTCTTCATACAGTACATATATATATATATATATATATATATATATATATATAATAGGGCCATTATTACATATAAAAAAACTTCCTTTTCATAGAAGATGCACTTCTCACATTTATTTTTGATCATTTCACAAATGGAAGTTGTCATCTTCGTATTCAGAAAAGGAAAAGGCATACCTGGAGCTGTAGACAACAACCGAAGATGATATCGCTGTTGGAGAAGATGAAGCTTCTGCTGGAGGGAATGAAAGCCCAATAACTTCACCAGGAAATTCCTGGTATCTTCTAGGAAGAGAAAAAGTATGCCGTTTTGACCATTCTCCCAACTGCTTGGCCTCTACGTCAAGTGCATACACTTGATTCGAGGAAGTTGTAACTATCAGAACGTTGTCATTCTGGGGTGGAAATCCACCAGCTGTAACGGAGGCGCCATCTAATCTCGAAATGAACCAGTGCTGGCTGTAACACAACCAGGTTTATTATATAAAATACAGAAAAATATCAATATCAAATAATTCATGCATTCAATGCCACCTTGTAAAAAAGAGCATACCAAGCAAAAAAAAGGGAGAAGAATAACAAGGGAACCTTTGCTATTTTACAAGTTATATTAATTTTGCACCTAATCATAAAGTTATGCTACAGAACTACAACAGTAAAAGCAACAAACATCCAATCAAAACTTCATGAAGATTTTCCAATCACTGTTTGTGTCTCCGAATGTTTATTTTATTTTCAATTTTCTTATCGATAACAAGACGACCAGCTATCTGCAGAGAAGCAGCAGTTACAGTAATAGATCTCCAGAATTTAAAAAGGAAAGGTTAAGCAAATTAGAAACCTCACCTTTGTATCTCCAGGTTAAATACATATATATCCCCAAAACAGTTCACAGCTGCCAACCATTGCCCATCAGAACTAGAAAACAATCTTGTTATTGGTGGCTCAGTTGGAGGCAATTCCTCATCTTGAGCCTCACAACGGGGTGTAAAAGTATGCACTAATTCAGCTTTCCCAATATCCACAACCTACAGCGTTTAAAACCAGTGGGTCAACAAAGCAAATAGATTTGTACAGCCTAAGATAATAATATTTTAACAAACAATTTGGAAACCACCGACAAGCAAACCAATCAATAGATAAACTTATAAGTTAATTATACAAACCAATGTAGATTAGGAAAAGCTCACAGCAAACAACAACTAGAACAAGTGCTCATGCATTTGCAAGTGGGGAGGACACTGTTCAAAAGCAAAGAGTTTCAACAAAACATACATCTTTACAACTTAAGATCATGATATTTTAATAAACAATTTGGAAACTACTGGCAAGTAAATCAATAAATAAACTAGTTCAATAAATCACAAATAATAAAGAAAAATTACTGTAACCCTTTTTAGCAAGATGTCGCTGATTCACAGTTTGAGTTAGACTACAGACCCTATCTGGAGAGCAATCACAAACAAAATACATTCCCTAAAAAGAGTCCTCGGGTTTAGGTGCAAAAAGAAACCAAGTTCAAAGCAAAACGGCCATAAAATCAAAACCGAGCAAATGATGCAGAGCATAATTATCACAAAATATGGAGTTAATAACCATATTTTGGATAAGTTCACAAATTCTTACAAGCAGAAAGAAGTTCCCTTATTAAGCAACCATACTTCACATAACACACAAATTAACTATAACAGATATGAAGCATGTCACTGGCTTACATATATCCTTCTGTCGCAACCTGCTACTATCAACTTCGAAGAGTCATGAGAAAAAACCATAGAGTGGGCAAATGGTAATCTCTGAGGAAGCTCCCTTCTATCAACATCCCATGTGATTTTTCCAACTTCGCACCTTTTCAATTCCAAGAGACTAGGCCTTTTGTGGTCCGAGTATGCAAATAGCGCCCCTGAATTAGAAATGCAGCTGCAAATTATCTTCCGAGATGCCTTACTCTTGACTCGAGCAACTATTTCGGTCTTTGTAAGGCCCCCAGGGGTGGAAGCATTTTTAAGTGGTAGCAAATGAACATCTATGTGCTTCGATGATTGGACTAAAAGCATTTTCGATTGATTAAAAATAGAGTTGAGCACTAGTTGAATGGGTGTCCTCTGGGGTGCAGGACAGATGTCATGAGGAGGAAACTTTGTGAATTCTTTAACTGGGTATGCAAAAAGTTTTGTGTCATCTCCTGCTGAGATAAGCATGGGAACCCCCAAATGAGCCCACTTATGGTAACTAAAATCGGTGGGCTTTAATGGACCTCGAATTCTTTTAATAGTCTTTTCGGAGTTCACATCAGCTACACAAAAAAGCACAGCTAAGTAACAGAACATGGCAAATATATAAATCAAAACTAAAGATACTGCCTATTTGGATAAACTTTTCAACGGCAAAAAAAAAAAAAAAAAACTTCCTTTTGGTATTCAAGAGAACTTCTGGTTGTACTGAAAGATTGACATTAAGAAAATAGAAGAAAAAATATTTTAATTATTCTCGTTAAAACAAAAAAAAAATGTAACAAGCTCATCCAAACAAGCTAATAAATACTTGAAGAATAAATAACATAAAAAATATAGACCTTCACAACTTATCGGTACAGCAACAGAAAGGGCCCTGATGTCGTGTGTATGAGACCTTACATGGTGAATATAGATCCATCTCTTTGTCATAGAAGAATAGTTGATATCATCGGCTGACGCTGCCTGACTATCAGAAAGCTTGTAAAGAATAACCTTCAAATAAAATAAACTAAACCAACATTATTATACTTCACACCAGTAACAGACCAAGCACAGGATAACACTAACTAATTTGAAAATGGGACAACAGACAGTAACTTAATTAATAAATAATAACAGAACCATATGCTGATATTACACGGAATTATTGACAATATACAAAATTCAGAACTCAATAAATGAGATATCCTAAAATATGATCAACAGTGGACCTTGACTAAGAACAATTCGAGAAACAGTTACACATACGATATAAGCAAACAGCTTTATACTTCACAATTATATGGCAGAAATATACAATAATTTGCCTGTAAGGTAATGGAGAACACCCTACTTGCTATTGAATAAAAATAGAAATACAAAACTTAGTTAAAGCTGTACGCTATTTAGCATGCTTATTCAATCTTCCTTTTAAAGGTTACATAAATCCAATGCATTCAGTACACATGACAAAATTACACTGAAGGCTTCTAACGACCACATCAAAAACCAAATTTTCAAACTACAAATATCAGTGTTTTGTAAACATTAATGTCGTTTAACTTGCATTGACAAAATTATGCAGTTATACATTAACCCAAAAAGTCATAGCTATCATCTTCAATCCTTGGAAGCAAAATGTTCAAAACTTCAAATTCCAAACATCCTACACAAGAAAATGAAACTTCCTCTATCATGGTCCATTTCAAAAATATCCTTTATATAACTTCAATTTCAACTTCTGATTTCTGGTTTTCATTTATCCTTTATCATTATACTATTTAAACCATTTAACTCTACTATTGTTTGCTATATGGTATGTGTATAAGTAGACATTGCCAACAAAAACATAATATACATTTCCGTGTGGCAACATAACATATTAATCGAAAAGATAAAAGTGCAGAGCAAAATATACACAGTCACTACTTGAATTTGACGTCAACAACAATGACAAGACAACAAAGAAAATAACACCTTATAAATGTGTAAAGAAAATAATGCGTGAGGTCAAATATAAATTTCCAAATAACTATCAAATACGAACACATAAGCATCCAATTCCAATTTCAAAGATGAATTGCTACGGTCTCATAAGAATAGACAAATCATAAAACGCAGTACCTGACCATCAGAACCTGCAGAAAACACCCTATTATGACTAGGAGCAGCTGCCAGAGCAAATACATGTCCCTTATGTAAAGTATGTGCTTGCAAGAGAGTTCCATGTCGGCTGTCCCAAAACTGAACACTACCACTGCTGTCCGCACTGACAAGTGTACCATTCCTAGAAAATAACTATCTAATTAGCTACAAGATTTTGCAAATTGGAAGAACTGTACCATCAAAGTTATAACAAGACGGTGTACGTGGATTGCAGATGTAATCATATTAGTCAAATTCAAAGACAAATCAATAAAACATGCATTCACTATAACCTTAAAGACAGTAATGACCATATGCAAAGCTCTTGTCCACTGCCCAACCCTCCAAGTCCAGCTGTAATCCTGTACACTTCATTGCCTAATGTAGCATTCCAGCAACGTATCAAACTGTCAAGGGACAGAAGGAAAAATAAATAAGGATACTCACTGACAACACTAATAATGTGTGGACTATGTTGCTAGATAAATCTACTATTTTTTTTTTTTTTTTTCATAATGAAGCATACAATTTGGCTTCAAAGAAAAAAAATTGGTGCCAAGCTTCAAGTAACTTTAGCAGCACACAACTGATCTTTTTATCAATCACAGCTTCAATACATACCCATCACTGCTTCCTGAATATAAGTAGTTAGCATCTGCGCTCCAAGTCACACTTAAAACTCGTCCTGTAAACCACAACACAAAACCTCTTAATGGGCATAACACATAACAAATGGGAAACCTGCTACGCGACAAATAACAAAGCAAAATCTCACCCGTGACGGGGGGCAAAGATTTTACAAGAATAAATTCATCAGTGTCAGAGATTTCATAGATTCTCAATCTTCCATCATTAAAACCAATCGCCACGCGTGGAAGCTCCCTATGAGAACGCTCAAGAGGACCAGGCGAATGAGAATCATCATCACTATCACTGCTCTCACGCTCATCAAAATCATGGAAACCGTTCCCATTTTCTTTCCCCACTTGTCCATCCTTACTTTCATCATTCACCTTATCATCTATAGGAAACCTCATCGCCATTTGCCAGATTGAGACTTCCGATTTCAGCACCGTCTGCAAGCACCACTTGTACAATTAGTCAACCCAAACGATAAACCCAAGCAATAAAATAAATATTTCAACTTCTAAGAAAAATCAGCCATTGGTAACACTCTAATCAACACCCTAAACATTACCCAGACAAGTAACCAAAAACATATTCACTAAACAAACAACCAAGAAGCACACCTAACCTAACCCTCTTAGGAATAGGAGTATCTCTAAATTGGTGTTGTTTCAGTTAGTATTAGTCCATTTCTAAAGCAAGACAAAAAAAAAACAAGCAAAATAAGTTTACATTACTGCTTCGATCACATTATCTCCAAATTAAATAACTTCATCACATGCTATACCTCCTGCTTCAAGTGGAAAAGATCCCACCTAGAAACCGTGCCATCCACGTTGGACGAAAACAAACGGCTTCCGTCGACACCGCCAGGGCACCAAACAAGCGACGTCACTCTTCCGTTAGGATTTCCGTGAATAGTCTGCAATAGGCACAATCAATGCATCAGAACATACTCAAACACTCACAGATAAGAGAATCGAGAGAAAACAGGATCGACGTAAGTTAAGAGTTAGCTAGTTAGTTAGTTAGTTACCAGCTGACAGTGCCAGCCGATGGCGCCGGGAGAAACGAGCCAGATTTCGAGGGAGCCATCTTGGCGAGCAGCGGCAACTCGCGCGCCGTCGATGGTGGTGGCTAGCGCCACCACCGGCGAAGGTCTCCAATCGACGGACCTTAGCCTGTAGGTTTCGACCATGGAGGCACACCCCTCGAAACGGTGCAACAAGGAATTTGGAGAGTGATTAGTGAGAGAAATGGAAGAGAAGGAGAGTGAGAAAGAGAACGAGAAAGAGGTTTAGGGTAGAAGAGAACCCGAAGGCGGCCATAGTTATTAGTTAGGTTTTGTTTTGAGGTTTAAGCGCGGACTTGGATTGGATTGGATGGATCCGTATATGTTTCGGGTTTGGTATCTTAGGCCCATCAAGCTTCTCTTAACTTTTTTTTTTCATTTTTTTATTTTAAAGTCCAAATGGTAAGATATATTAACCTAAGAAAAATGTTGTTTCTTATAGTTTAAAGAGTAAATTACTTTTTTGTAATAATTGTTGTGATTTAAGAGAGGTTTTTGTAATTATTTTACTTACGGTTAATAACTGTGATAATTTATTAATAATTTGTTTGATGGTAATGATATGATAAGATAAAATAATTATTAGATTATATTATAACCCATTATTCATCATATTTGTTTTCTTATAATGTTAGTTTTTTTATCTATCTATCTTCCTGAGGAAATTGAGTTAAATAAAAATAAGATTATATAATCTCATTATATATATACTATTTATAACAATTAATGTATTGGCACTTAACATTTAAATCTAATTTTATTTAATATGTTGAATATAATATCGGGTTGTTCGGATAGTATCCATGTTTGATATTTGAAGAAATTTTTTTTTATTATATTCTACTTGCTTCCTTGGGGAGTTAGATTAATTTGAAGATAAACTTTAAAACATAAGAGAATTATGTTCATAGAAGGAAAAAAAAAAACTCATAATAAATATTACTTAAACTATTAATATGTTAATGCTGTAAAATTTTACAAATTTATTTTAACATTAAATTTTCTTTTATCGAATGTACATGTGTTTGGACTTCATTCTCTTAAAAATTTCGATAATACATTAAAGTTCCAGAATATCACACTTACTGAATTTTCCAATGCTTTTTTAAAAACTGTACTATCTTTCCTTAAATAGTCTATTTTGATTAGTTTGGCTTCTCTTCAAATCTTGACTTGATATTTTTTTAAAAAATAAAAATTATTTAACTTATTTTAAGTAAAAATATAATTCATTTCTCTTCAAATATAGACTTAATAATTTTTTTTTTAAATAAAATTAATTATTTATGCTGAAATATATTTGAAGTCTTTGCAAATATAGCTTTTTTTCCAAATCTATCGGATTTCGAATTTTGTTCTATAAAAAAGTTGTTCATTTTTTAAGAGCATTTTACAGTAAGTGTTTGGTTCAGCTTATCTTTTAAGGAGAGAAGCTAAAATAATAGACCAAACACACTATAAGAGTTTTATTTTTTTTTTTAAATGAATTTATTTTTCAAGAAAAAATACTACAAAATTAAGAAAAAAATAATTGAAGGTAATTAAAATTTCAAACATTTTAAATGTTTTGAAATCTTAAAATTTCCTCTAATGTGAGGATTATATTAGTACCCAACTTTGAATTCCATGGAAGCAAATTAGGCATGTTAAATAATATATATTCACCAACAGCAACTTGAAAGAGCTGCCAATCCAGTCTAATTTTACTTTTCTTTTCATATCTTAATAATTTTCTTGTAGATTGAATGAAATATAATAAAATCTACTTTTAATTTATATTTTTCCTTCATTTTCTCTTATCTTTAATTTAAATAATTTTGTAAGTAGATACAGATTCTATCTAATTCAGCTTATTTAGTCCCTCAGTGTAACTGTCGAGTTAAACCATGCAAAGGAAAAACACTGTCTTCTGCTAATCTATACCAACCAAAGAGAAGTTAGCACCAACCTGTATCAATAATAACCCTTCTTTAGTTAGCCAACTAATGACATTTAAGAATAAATCCTTCAACAAATAAACAAGATTTGGATGAGAATTGGTATAATGTTCATCTGAAATATGGCAAGGTTATAAATTGATGGTATAATTAATGTATTTAATTGGAACATGTAGATTATCATTCCAATTAAATTTGCAAATTCCACCTTCTACAGTACATTTTTGCTAATGGAAGCTTTACACTATAATCTATACAGTTCGACAACAATAAACTAACTGTTAAATCACTGCGCTATCAGCAACCGTATCCTCTTCCATTCTTGCATCATCTTCGTTTTCCCTCTCGTCTTTCTCAACTTTCAATCTCTGTTTCAGAAGAATAAGAGTTTTATTTACAAATACAATTTATGTGGAAGCAAGAACATTGGGTGCTTATAATAACAAGCCACAAAAATTAAGAACTACAAAATGAAAAAGGGAAGAAATGATAAACAATTCCTAATGTGACAGCATATAAATTATTGTTGAAATCTTTCTTTATCCATTGCATCATCAAGGCATGAAGCCAGACTAGGAAAATCCATGTTTCGGTAGCACCGATTATAGTTTCATAGATTCCCAAGCAATCATTAGATACAAAGAAATGTCCACAATAGAAAATGTGAGCCTAGGGAGCTAAAATAGATCCTCTCCTAGTTAAGCTTCGGCCATTGATGAAAAATCCACTTAAGTCAAGAGAATTCCTCAATTCAAATACACAAGCAGAAATGAGGCATTAAGTCTAAACAATATTCACCTTTGTAGCCATAGACGAGTCCTTTGTTTTACGCGCAAACAAGTTTTCGTACAGCTTAGCATCTTTTTTGTCTTTGTCAGCTTGAAGTTGTTTCAATTTCTTCTGAATTACCTTTACCTCCCTGAAAAATGAAAAAACATGTTTCTGTAATGAGACATGCATTTTAATCTAGCAGTGAGTTCTCTTTTGAGAATCAACCCTTTCAAGTTAAGTACCAGTTTTGTGGGTCCACCACAAGAGCTTTCTTGATGTCTACATCTGCTAATAGGAAGTCTCCAGTTTCTATATATGCTTGTGCTCGTCTGTACAAAGCTTTCACGTTGCAAAATTCAACATCAAGCACCTGAGAAAAGAGTAAGCAATTCAATGTAATAGCTACTCCTATAACCCAAGCCTATATCTTAAAAGTTGAATGATGAGATGATACATCCCACTTCTTTCCTTGTTAGCGCTCTGTAGTATGTAAAAAATTTTCCACTTACTTAACTTCTATATGTTTAGAGAGCAAGCCTTGAAACATGGCAAAGTTCTTGTGCCTTAGCGACCTATGGATCACAGGATCAAATATGGAAATAACATCTATGGGTATATGCAAAGATGGGGTACAATGACCCTCTCCCATACTTTCACATGTCGAGAAGCTTGATGACACCGGTGTATGTTAGTTTTTTTTATGACACGGGAGTATGTAGTTTAGTTTTTTCGCTGTTCTATAACTGTGTCAGTATTTCTATATGGTTCAAATCATATGCATGACTTAATTGACCGTTACCTGTGAACATAGCTTGATTGCTTCGCCAAAGTCGTTAAGTTTAAGGCTACAAGCTGCACCATTCAACCAGCATGACACTCTCAGTGCGTCAGCTTGCTTTTGCTCATCAAACCCAAAGGATGCATCGTCACTAAGAAAATCAACCGCCTGAGAGAGAACAAAAGTATCATGATTTGGCAGATGTCACAAACTAAAGGAATCTTAATGAAACTTGAAACCCAAAACCAATGCAAGTAAAGGATTTACCTGTTCATACTTCTTCTCTGCTCGCAGGTAATTGCCACCTTTAAATAGTATATTTCCTTCTTCTTTCTTCCTCCCAGCAACCTCAATTTTCTCCTTGTTATTCAATTCCCATGGTGCTTTCTCCTTTAAATCAAACAAAAGTTAGAAGTATTGAAAGCAATGCTGCATAAAAAACCATACAGACATGTGTCTAACGAACAAACAAACTATACAAAGCAAGAGAAACCAAATCATACAGCAAGTCATTTTGGTTTTCTCCACTCTTTCGCTAAATGATACAAGTTGCCATCATAGTTATTGGAAAAACAAATACCTTCAAATTTTCAAATTTACAAGGTGAAGATTTTTTTCCTTTTACCTTGATAAAATTCATCATCTCAACCTCATAGACTACATTCGAGCCTGGTGGAACAACAGCAAGATCTCGTCTAACTTCAACATTTCCAAATGCATACTCAGGATGTATGGAAACAATGGCCCTCTCGCCCTTCTTCATAGTTGCCACAGCTCGATCTAGACCAGCAATTACTTGTTCTACAGACAACAAAGTCAAAACACTATTATCATCACTTCCTAGATGTCATAACACTAAATAATCCTTAGTTCATCCCCAAGCAAGGAAAATGTATGTATTGAAATTATGGGGCATAAGAGAGATAAAAGAATTAATACTAATTGAGATTGTCATACATTGTCTTGATATGTTTGATATTTTCATAAAAATTTGATCACTCACCCTTGTGTATCCTAATCATTATATTAACTGATTAGGGAATAAATAATGAATAGATATCCAATCTTAAGAAATGAAGAGGAAATTAAGAAACTAACCCTAGAGCATAATCTAAGATATTCCAAGTTATGATAAGATATTTTCATATATATAACAAACAACGTACAAAAGAGCGTATAGCTAAAATAGGATAAGAAAAACATCACCCTCATCGGTTCTGAATTCCAATGGTTGTTCTTCACCAGTTCCCCTTTTCTCAAATACAGTGCCATCTTCTAGCATAGCTGTGAAGCTGACTGCAATAGGAATTTCATCAAAAGCAATTATTCAACTGGGCCTTCTTCCTTTCCTTTAAATTTTGAATTGAATGGGCAAATAACATGGTAAAAAGAACATTAACTCCTGTCCCCAATAACTTAAAGTGACACTAGATTTGGGAATAATAACACGAAACTAGCCAACCACAACACATTATTTTAGTATAGAAGGTGTATGAACTGAATTATTCTTTCATCACAATTTTTGGTAAATTATTGTATTTCAATTTAAAACTAGAATCATAATTCAATAACATTAGATTATGTGATTTATGACTTATATGTCAACAATTTAACATTGAAGGAGATGCAGGAAATCGGAAATAGAAAAATTACAGTCACACAAGAGTCTAACAATATAGATAATAATCTGACCACGACAAAAGATTTGAAATTTCCTCTCACATCATATGACAATAATCCTTATCCTCACAATTCTAGCGGTTGAGCTTATTGAGCTTGATTGTGTTGTTTTCTTAAATTCTTACCAGTAACATTTGCACCCTCATTGGCTGTGAAAGCACCCTCCCCTTCTTTCAAAATCTTTTTAAGCACCTTGGAGTCACCAGTAACATTAATGACAGGCTTGAAGGACACCAATTCAATATTAACATGCAGTACTGAATTTGGAGGGATAGAACAGTGCCCACTTCCAGCTTCTCTTCCAGTCTCTCCAAAGGCATCTGCAATAACCATATAAAAATTCCAAATTAATCATCTGAAATATCGGACTGCAAGACCCCTCAAGGTAATAAATAAAAGCATAATTCCAAGCAGAACTCGAAAGAAGCAGTAAAAATTAAACGGGAATGAACCCCACTTTATAGAAAATAATTATGCCAAATGTTGGAAGTTGGTAGTTCCCTAGATAGGTCTATTTATCAAGGAATATTATGGTAAAGTGACCAAAGTGCTAGCAAACAGAAACTGAGTAGGAGAGAAGCATAAACATTTCAATGGACTGTAGAGGTTACATCAATCACTCCTATTTTGAGACCAAAGTTTCATGTGTCCCAACTCAACAAAATGAGGAAATATAGGCCAATACAATAAACCATTCATTTCATTACCAGAAAAGCCAAAAAATATGAATATTGTAGGCATATAAGAGGAAATAAAACATACACTGAGGTTGGACGATTAATTCAGCCTTCTCTCCCCTCGTCATAGTCATGATCACTTTCGGCAAAATCGGAAAAAGATGACCTTCAACCAGCACCATAATTGGTCAAACAAACTGTGAGATGAAAAATGAAACTATACCCCCCATTACATGAAGTCAATAAGAGAGAGAGCAACTTCAACAACATACCATCCTTCACATAAAACTCAACTCCTCCTTCAGGTGTCTCTTCAACAACAGAGCCATCAACTAGTGCCACCTGATACTTCACTGCAGTGGCAAAATATCCAACACAAACCAATAAGCTGACAAAATCTTCATTCATAAAGCATGCCAAGAGCAACACAGCTACAAAAACATAAAAATGTACAACTGCATGAACTTAATTAAAATGCCCTATTATTGTAAACATTTTTAACACTGCCATCCGATCATGGATCACTGCATGCGATAAGATTATTGCCTTTTTGAAATAACTACTTATCTAAGGCGAAGTTAATACTGTGAAAATCTGTATACCAAAAAAATATGGAAGTCAAATTGTTCTTTTTGGTATCCTCCACAAGAAACAATCATACTCGAACATGAATCAGTGGCTGAGATAATCAAATTCTAACATACAAATCTCTACTTGGTGATATTTTCAATTGATGCAAGGAAAAAGAAAGAAGCATAAACAGGCACAAGGAAGTGGCAGAACACTACCAAGCACTTCATCGAGATCAGCAGGGCGGTCATTCCCACTCCCCTTCTCCATAATTTTCTTGAGAACTCCACCATCTTTGCACACATCCACCACTCTGATCCAAGAAAGGAGTTCCACCTCAAACTGCAGAACCGAGTCACCTTCACCATCTGCAGGTAATGTGAACAATGCCACCTCCCCTTTCTTCATACCCGTAATCCCACGGTCCAACCCAGGAACCTCACCATTGCCAAGAGTGAACGTCAAGGGTCCATCCGTCCCAGTGGAAGAACCCAACGCCGTTCCATCGAGCAATGTTCCAACACGACGAACTGCATTGATAACCAAATTATATCGATGGAATGTAAAAAATTAGAGCCACGGTGGTTGGTGGTGGTGACTAACCTGTTACAACGTCGTTGAAGTTTGGGGTTTCCCAACCGTGTCCCTGTCTGAGAAGCTTCTTCTTGAGACCTCTGAGTTGCCTCTCTTCGCCCACCTTCTGCGGCGGCGCCGATTCGATAACCTCGCCGGGCTCCTCCTCGGATTCATCCTCCGACGATAACACCACCATGTTTCCCTCTTTCTGGTATCTTCTAGAACAATCTTTGGATTATCACAATTTATAGCAATAAAATCCACAACGACAACACTGCCTTACTTCCTCAACTTTGAGACAGTGAGTTGAGTGAGTTGTTAGAAACACAGTATGCAAAACTGCAAGAATTTATTAAATAATTACAAATTTATTTTTTAAATATTTACCAAAAAGAAAAAAAAAATTATGACTATGCAAGATATATTCATGAATAAGCATTTGCAGTTTTGGAAGAAAAATTTGGTGAAAGAAAGTAACTCGTGTGGCTCAAAACCTTAAAATGGTGTCATTTTTATTGAATTTATGGAAAATATTTAAAAAATTATGAAAGAATATAAATTATATTCAGGATTGTCAAATGGATTTTTTTTTTGTGTGTATTATCTAATAAACTTATGTAGCTAACATTTTTTTTCAAAGAGCCTGTAATTTTTTGGTTTAATTTTTGTCCTCTTTTTGCGTCTTTTTTAATTTGTTTTAAAATAAATTAAAAGTAATTTATATACATATATTTTAAATTTAAGTTGTATTAATAAACTTAATTTTAATTTTATACATAAGGATGTGATATATATATATATATATATATATATATATATATATATATATATATATATAAAGTATAATACACTTTATGTGTTCAATCAAATATCTTTTTTTTTGTTATAATTTTTTTATTTCTAAATATAATTATTATTTTATAAAATAGTTTATTCATAAATTTATCAGTTTATTGGTTTAAATAGATTGTGCTAAAAATGACTAGTTTCAATTTAGATGAGACTTACTTTATTTGGTTTAACTTGCTTTTTGTGAGTTTTCTAAATCTATCATCCAGTTAAGCCTAATTTGAGAACTTTAATAACATTAAACATAATTTCGCACAAAATAAAATGTATTCTCAAATAAATTTTATTTTTATTTTTTAAAAAATGCTTAAAAAGTCATCCTACAACTTTAAACAATTTTAAACTTTTTAAAATAAATATTGAAATTAATTTTGTAAATAGTAGTTAGATTGAAAAGAATATTAAAACTTAATTAAATTCTCAAGTCGCAATTTTTTTAAAAAAAACATGTAAGTTCTAAAAAGTCGTTTTTAGGAGAATATTTTTTGTAAAATTAAAAAAAGAAACACTGGCAGGGGTGTGAACATCAATTCTCCTAGTTTGGACTCAAGTGAAACAGTTGTAGCCCAGTCCAATTAAGAAGCCCACTACACCAATGTAGTCGCGTTGGAAAGTCATTTCACAACCGTCTAAAGTAAAACTAACAATTCGTTTATTTTATTTTTTTTTATATTAATTCTATTTTCCAAAAATGTAAAAGCTTCACTTTATCCTGTTAAAAATTGTTCATTTCGTTATTGATAAATTTTGTAAACTATATCATTGAAATAATGTACTTTTTGCAGTCATTTTGTAAGATTGAATTAACTAATCTATCGTAGTTAAAAATTAGTACTACTAAATTTATTTAAAATTTGTATATTTTTCAAAAATTATTTTTAATATCAATGAGACATATTTTTTTCTAAAATATTTATCAACAATTATTTTAGCTATGCATGTGAATAATCACAGTAAGTTCCGAAAATATTTTTCATGTAAGATAAAATTACATGACCAAATATCCTAAGATATTAATGCATTTCATTTACTATTTGCTGAACTAAAAAATTATAAGTAAGATTTTTTTTTTCAATAATATTTAATGCAAGAGCATTTTAAATTAGTTTTCGTAAAAAAAAATTAACTTCTAATTTTGATCATATATAGAGGAACGGAGAAAAAAGGATTTTGATTTGGTAAAAAAGTATATAATATTTAAGAGAATATAACAAAACTAAACCAGTTTGTGTACCAACCAATAAAATGTTATGATTCAAAGACAATTTTTGTGAAAGGACTTTTAGAAGAAAAATATTAAAAGAAATAAAATTATTTTTATAAACTAAAATTAATTTATGTATAAATTAGAAATAAAAAAATAGAAAAGTCATATTAGACAGTTTTTACAAATTAATTTATGTATAAATTAATTTTAATCTAAAAAAGACGTTAATTTTTTTATTCCTAATTTTTTCTCATAAAAAAATTTATAAAAAAAAAATGTCTAAACATATTCATGTTAGTTTATCAAAATTTTATTTGGGAAATGTATAAAAGTTTGAATATTAGAATGTTTATTTTAAGCTATGATTTTATATTTTCCGATATGTAATTAACCAGAATTTCAAATAAATTATTTCTAAAACATGTTTAGTTAAATTTTCACAAGTTATACATTCTAAGTTAATTAAAAATAAGAAAATAAAATATTGACAGTTATAATAGAGTTTAAAAAATAAATTTTCCTATTAAAATGAGAATACAACTTACTCTCCTTCCTGGGACAAAATAAAATGTCTACAATTAAGGGGATGTAGCTTCCCTCATAATAAAACATATCCAGAAAATTTCTTTTTTATAATTTCTTAACAAATATGAATAAAAATTCTTGAATGTGAAAAAAATCGTAAAACAAACATTTTCTGAGAAAAAAAAATGGCATTTTAGAAGAAAGCATAATAATAATAAATAATAATACACCAACTTGACTTTCTATATTTGAAGGAGTCTAATTAAGATGCGTAAAAATGACTGAAAATATAAAATATAAAACGATTTTCAGAGGAAATTATGAAGGTGGGATTTCAACATGTTACTATCATATTTTCAAATCTCGTTATGATGATAATCATGATACATGGTGTAACATCATTTCAGAACGTTTAAATCAATAATATTGACCAACTTTATGTTGAATCTGACCAAATAATTGAATTAATTGTTGAATTTTTAGATTTCAAATTTTAATTATTATAAACTCAATCTAATATATTGTAGAGAAAGGGGCTTATTTGAAAGGTATGAAAAAAAAACTACAATAATCGTTAAATATGAAGATTCAATTTTAACACACGAAATGAGGATATTTGTACAATATTTCAAGGTTTTTATTTTACATTTTACTTCTCTTTAGTAAAAACTAGAAAAAATATTTTAGAAGAAAAAAAAAGTTGGGCAGTATCTACGTTAATTTAACTTATTATATTATATATGTTTGGTAAAATTATAAGAATTGAAATGTTATTAAAATAAATTTTAAATAAAAAACATAAAATTATAAACAAATTATAATTATTCTACCTCTATTTCATGATTTTTTTTTTAAATTATAGTTCTTTAAATTATTTCTAAAATTCTGAAATTTTATATATATATATATATATATATTACATCATTATGGATATTATATTAGACGTTGAACTAATGGTTTGAAAAATGATATTAAAATTGAAATGTTGTATGTTTTATTTGAAAATATTATTTTAAGACTGATATCGCTTAAGTGATGTTTGAACATAAGTCGTCATTATATATTGTTTAATGTCGCTTAAAAATAAAACATGTTATTCAATGACTTGAGACTTGAGTAACAGAAAGGTTGAAATAATTATTTCTTCTAAAGCAAGTGATGCCCAATCATTGTTTGTATGATGGTGCATAAGATTCTATAATTTGTGAATCCATGCTACTACATGTTGAAGCTCAAGCACTAATATGGTAGCTCAAGCATTGATAAGCATTAATAAGGCAATTTGTTTGATGATATGAAACTTATTAGGTTTGACAATAAATACATCATTCAAGCATTGGGATGATGCTCTACTAAAGGAAGCAAAGTCATTAAAGCGACATATACCTAACACTGTAGTGTAGTGTGCATATGAATATGTGTATGCGCCTGCCTAAGTGTGAATCGAAAAACATTAAGTGTGAAAAATTACACTGATTCATTAAATTTTTTTCTAGGATTCTTAGATAGAAGTAATTTGATTGTAATTTATGATTGTAATTTATGTGTTATTTAGCATGAGATGTGATATGGCTCGTGTGTATATATATATATATATATATATATATATATATATATATATATATATATGTATTATGATTGCATTTGACATGAGTATATAAAAGTCGTAAATAGCAAATTATTAGGATAAAAAACATTCTTAATACCTTTATAGTAATTAATGATTGATATCAATAAAATATTTTTTTATTTTCTTACCTATTTCAAGATAGTATTAGACCTATCATAGACAAGTTCGTTGGGACTATTGTATCACTGTTATTGGGGTTTTGTTAGATCACCTAGAAATATCTAATCTCACGCTCAACGTGTTCATTCCTGAGTGATGGCCTTGTGCTTCTCTTCATGGATTTGATTTCTTCTTTGGACGGATGATGAAGGAATGTAGTGAAAGCAATGAAGGAAGGTACAATTGGCACGAAATTAGTGAGTGAAAAGGTGAGGCTATATCTAGGAGAGATTAGGTCAATTTGGATCCAAGCTACAATTTAGAGAATAAACTCTAATCTAAAGAGAACTTAAAAAACAAGTGCATATGGCCAAAATTTTGGGCAACATATCCTCAATCACTCAAAATTTAAAATACAAGGACCTAACACACTTATTTATTGTGTTAGGATGTCTAAAATGAGAGTCAAAAATTCAAAATTAAAAAATACATAAAAAAAAAACCCTAGATATGGGCGAACCAAAACAGAGGAGGTCATGTGTCCTTCACGCTTTTAATGCTTTGCTCCACATTTTGCACATGTCAAATGCTTAGCTCTGTGAAGGTGCGCTCTACCATTGCTTTAGACCATCTAGAATTTCTTTTAGGCTTAAAGAAGCCCAATAGAAACCCTAGGTAGACCAAGACCCTAATTTTAATCTTACTCTACTCAAAGACAATATACAATCCCAAAACAATTATTTTATGGCCCAATACATGGCCTAAAAATATTCTAAACTAATATAAACAAATTTTCATATAAAGGTCTTTTTTTTAATGCTCTATGTTTTTTAGAGTGATCTTTCTAAGGTTAAACTTAGGCCTGAAAGACTAATTGGAGGACGAGACAGGTTGAAGCAAGTCCAAACTCTTGGAAGGTTTCTTATGAATGCACTAACTCTTTGACCTTTTTATTCTGTAAATATGATGACTAGATGATATGTCATCACTCAGCATAAGGGTGTGTTTGACCTTGACGTGAATGAGTACGTTGAAAATATCACATCGACTAGGAATAATATCAAATTATGATATATAAGTGGAACACAATTCTTATCTTACAATATGATTTTATGAGGTTAAATTTGGCATAACTCTACTTACTAAGATGGATTGGAGCTCCCAATATTAGGAGTCTTGTTCCTGCTGCCTAATCAAAGCAATAAAGGTTGAATCTTTATTATCTCTTTTGTTAGCACCAGTGGGCTGCTATGATGATTTGATGAAGTCAACCAAGTGAAGAAGTTCAAGACCTTATGAGCATATGTGGAATGCATGAAGATTTCATGAAGATTGAAGACTTGGTCTTTAGGAGTGTGTGTTGTGGGGTAAGGTTGAGGTCTAATTAGTGAAGCATGCAATCTTAATCAATGATAAGCTCCAAATATATTTTCTGAATTAACAAAAGTTTTGAAAAATCATTTAAATCAAAACTTGCGTTTTAAATAATTGTTTTAACTAACTGGAGAAAAACAGTCGACTATTTGAAGATTCAATCGACTGAATTTTTAAATGACAGTTATGTTTAAATAGCTGGCGCGAAATTTTTTGGAGGTTAACGAAAATCATTTTTACACATTTTTTGAGCACGAAAATTTGAAATTCCAAAGAGAGCAAAGAGAGCAAATGCGCCCGCGGGTCTTGTGATCAAAGATCAATCAAAGTTTTCATCAAGAACTATTTTCTTGAACTGTTGCTGGAGCTATCATTTGACTGAGACTGTTCTTCGTTGATTTGATCATCAAGACTAAGCCTTCTATACCCTTTCTTATTACTTTTGTCATTCTTTGTATAGAAGTGCTTGTATTGCAGTAACCTTGTTCGTCCATCATCTGTTTTGACATTTATTCTGAGTTCTTGAATTGTCTGGGTTGGTAATTTTGTTCTGTATAGTGAGCTCTGTACAGGGTGCGACTTGCTGTGGATTTCAGCAAGGGCCTTCGTGAAACACACAGTGGGTTTCTGTGTGATTTCCTGTTCTGCTGTGGGATTGGCAGTGGTCTACCGCGGGTTGCAGTGAGACGTTTCTGGGTTATACAATGGGCTCTGTATAACGTTACTTGCTGTGGGTTTCAACAAGGGAGTTCTTGAAGCACACAGTGGATTCTGTGGTGTTTCTTGTTCTGTTGTAGGTTCAGCAGGGGTTGACTGTAGAGTGCAGTGTTGTCTTGCTGTAGGCAAGTGTTGTAAACTGGATCAGGTTGATCAGTTTAATGAAATCCTTACTCTGTGTGAGGGACTGGACATAGCCCTACTGTTGGGTGAACCAGTATAAAAATCTGTTGTGTCCTTATTCTCTCTTGCTCTCTCTTTTTTGTTCTTGCTGAATTTCTTGAGTTTTTGAGAATTAAGTGAATCTTGCTTTGAATAGCTTCATTATTTTCTGAAAGCATTTTTAGAAACAACCTAAAATCTTTTATTTCATTTTAACTCAGTCTAATCCAAACTGCTTGAATCTGTGAATAACCTGTATATCAGTTTCTTGTAAATTTGCATTTTTGCAATTTGTTGGGTTTACTGTTTATCAGTTTGTTTTTCCAGAAAACTAAATCTTTCACTGTATAAAACTGTTTTCAGAATCTATAATTGAACTATAATTGATTTAAGACTTAAACATCTTTTAATTAGTGTTTCTTTAATAAAACGAATTTTATTTCTTGATTGACTCATTATAATTCGAACTGTTGATTGAATCAGAGTTTATCAATTCATTTTGTGTGGTTAACTTCTATTTTGTTACTGTGCAGTTAACTAAATCGCTTCCGCACTTACATTCAAATTCTGATAAAATTGTTTAACTTGTTGCATTGTACTGTGACTGGATTATATTCTGTTTACTGGTTCATTCTACTGCCTTGCTCAGTAAAGTCAATAAAGATCCAGTTTATTAAACGAATTTGAATTTCTTAAAAGGTCAACTAATTTTTGAAAAAAAAAATGAAATCCAATTCACCCCCCTCTTGTATTTCAGCCAAAACAGTTTCTTTCATCTTTGTTTTTGTGTTTTTCCATTGTTTAGTATGAAATTTTTTAAGGAGAAACTTGATCATTTGAAAATAATGATTGAATCAGTGACTAAGTCTTTCGTATTGTATACCCTATCCATTAAAGGTAAGAAAGGTGAGAGTACATTCAATATTGTTGGCCCTTTGTCTCAAGGTGTTTAGATTCTTGATTAAGGAGTAGCTGATCACATGACTCCTTATCCTAAACTCTTCAATTTATATGTCAAAATGACTGCAAAACAACTCCTTAATATTATAAATTGTGATAATGTACTCTTATGTGTATCCAAAAATATAACTTTAGAATCTTTTATTGTATTAAAATATGTTTTTATATGTTTCACAATTAATCAATAGTCTTATATATATGCAAAAACTTATAAAATATTTGAATTATTTACTAACATTTTTCTCTTCTTATTGTATATTTCAAAACCTTACCACAAGAAAGAAGGTGTTAATTGCTAAGCAGGAAAGTGGTTTGTATCTATTGGAGTGCAAGGGCCAAAATAAGACAAAAGTAATAAGCTAACAAGCAACATTAGAAACATGGGCAAATATCCAAATATACTTCATCATAAAAGAGTTGGGGAACCCTCCTTCAACCTTGTAAAATCTTTGTTCTCTCATTTTCTCACTACTGAATTTGTTGAGTCTTTCAAATGTGATATTCGTCAATTGTCAAATCATCATTATACATCTTATCTCATATATAGTAAAAGGTGTAATTTCTTATTTAATTTACTCACTTTGATGTTCGGATCCTACTTTAGGCTTTTTTTCTCAGGTGTATTTTTTCACATTAATACCCAGAATGAAAAAAAATGGGCAAATTCTGCCAGCTTGATAGGATTTCAAATTAATGAACCCTTCCACCTAAACATGATTTCAGGTTGGTCAAATATAAGTGACATGTTGGGCGATTTCAATTAAAAAAATTAATTAAAATTGTTTCTCTCTCTGCAATCATCTTTTAATTTTTTTATTATTTGACTTTTGTTACGTTTCACAGTTAACAAAAAGTTAATAATAATAATTAACAAAACAAAAAAATTAAGACATACAAATTTATTTTAAATTAAAATAAAATAATATAATGATAATAATAATAATAATAAGAATAATTTTAATTAAATTCATATAAATTTAATTTAATTTAAATAATAATAATAATAATTTTAATTAAACTCATACTAATTTAATTTAAATGATAATAATAATTATTGAAACAATAATTATAATTAAATTCATACAAATTAAATTAAAATAATAATAGTAATATTTAGAGATAATAATGATGATAATAATATAATAATTATTTAATAATAATAATAATAATAGTAATATTCTAACAATACTGTAAGGGTTAAAGTGTGTTCATTTTGTCTTCTTGATAACTGAAAAAATTAATGGTAGTGACCTGCAACTACAACTTGATTCACTTATTGTCACTTAATAGTTAATATTATATTATTAAATATTATTTTCTTTATTTATAAAATTTATTATATTATTATTATTATAATTGTTATTATTATTATTATTTTAATCAGATTTGTTAGAATATTATTATTATTATTATTATTATCATTTCTTAGAAAATAATTATTATATTATTGTTATAATTATTAACCCTAAATATTATTATTATTATTATTTTAATTTAATTTGTATGAATTTAATTATAATTATTGTTTCAATGATTATATTATCATTTAAATTAAATTTGTATGAATTTAATTAATATTATTATTATTATTTAAATTAAATTCATATGAATTTAATTAAAATTATTCTTCTTATTATTATCATTATATTATTTTGTTTTAATTTAAAATAAATTTATATGCTTTAATTTTGTTACGGTTTTGTTAATTATTCTTATTCTTATTATTATTATTATTATTATTATTATTATTATTATGTAATTATTATTATTATTAATTTTTTGTTAATTGTTAACAAACATAGTGTCAAATAATTAAAAGATTATTGCAGAGAGAGAAATTATAATATCTTTAATTGAATTCGTCAACATGTCACTTATAGTTGACCAACCTGAAATCATGCTTAGGTGGAATAGTTCATTAATTTGACATCCTATCTAGCTGACAAAATTTGCCAATTTTGGTAAATAATTTTTTTTATCCATTTTGGGCATTAATGTGAAAAAGTACACTAGATGAAAAATAAAGCCCCTATTTTAGAATATATTTATGGAGTAAAATGATTTGTTACTTTGATCGATTATTAGAACATAAATTATGAAAAGTAAATAAAGTCTTTTATTTTTTCATCTTTTCCAAAATCAATTTGAAAATAATATCAAAAGAATTAGGTCTAATAATTGTACTAAATATGTGAATCAAGAATTCTCAATTTTTTTTGTTTCATAATGATATTGTTCATGAACTAACACATGTTAACACTTTCATAACAAAACAGAGTTACTGAAAAAAAAATTATAATCTTTTAGAAGTAGTTAGAGTCATGGTTTTCTAAATATTTATTCCTAAAATATATTGATTTTAAAGAAGTAAACAATGCATTAAATGATATTATGAACTTGATTGATGTTAGATTGATTGATTTGTTATTGGAGTTCATATGAATGATAAACACAAACACTTATGTTATAAATATGTTTTAGTTCCTCCAAGTCTTTAAGAAGTAGGGGAAAGTTTATTACATTTTTATCATACATACAAAGTTTTTAAGAAGTTGGGTAAAGATAGTGAACAATAATACATGTTATTGTTTATATAAGAAATACTTTAAATTTACTTTGAGCATTCAAGACCGAGAAGATTGAATATCTGAGTGATTTAAATTAAGTTAACTACATATTGTTATAAATGACATTACTTATTCTGTAAAAAAAAATTAGATGGTGCAATCAAAATTATGACATTTAAATTGTTATACTCTTAAATAATAAAAATTACATAATGACTATTCACTATAATCTTTTATTGGTTAATAAACATTCAATATAAAAGATATTTGTTTGATTAACCTATTTTATTTAATTAAATTGAAGTATATTTCTAAAAGATATTTGTTTTTTGAGTGAGTAATGTAACTTTTTCAAAATTAGACATATTTTTCTTTTTCTACAATAAACATCTAATTTTACATTTGTATTTTTAACTGTTATTAGATAAGAAAGACTAAAAGTTTTCCATGTTTGTTAGAGATAAAAAGATATGCTTAACTCTTAAATTTATTTCAATTTAAATTAATTTTTATATCAATTTAAGGATATCTCTGTCCCTCATCGTTAATATTTATTTTAACAATCAAGTGATAGGTTAATGATCGACCTTTGAAAACTATAAAGATTAAATGTATAATTAATTATTTTTATAAGAATAAAATTACACATCCATGAAAATATTAAATAAATAAGGTTTAGTCTAAAACGAAAGGAATGGAGAAAATAATGGCAGTAAAAAATAAAATAAAAAATTAAGAAATATAGGATTAAAAAAAAGATAAATTAATTAGTACTTTTTTTTCCATTTAAAAAAATTATAATTTCTTAAATAAGTGTCACATTAAAGTTTCATGAATAAAAAAAAGGTGATGGAAACTACATCAACATAACCAATAACAATGTCATAAATATATTTCTTCTTCGCATACTTATCAAACGAGTTAAAACGAGAATTTAATTTGTCCAGATGAAAAAAATTTAAAATCGTTCAAAAAAAAATAATTTATTTTTAATTTAAATCTAGTTAATAAAATGTACGAGAGAGAGTTGCGAAGAATCTGATACATTGACACTATTCATTCTATATATTCACTATACAACTATATATATTATTATTTTATTATTACATATTTTATTAAAATAATTATTTTGCTATTATTTAATGATAAGTGGTATTAAAAGATAATTTTCCTAATGGGAACAACTGGAACCAATGACATCACGCTGAACATAATTCTTTATGATCACTTCTTTCTATTTTTTCTCATATATTATTTAATTGGTTTTAATTTTTTACAAAATCAGTGTGATGCATTTGTTTTAGATTCTCAGATTATTTTAACTCAAAACAATAAATAAATAAAATATATGTACCATTGTGATAAAAATTAGATATGATTACTCCATAAAAAATAATTAAAAACTTGTGAGTGCATAAATGTATATACTCTAATAGTCCTAATAAAAAAGCCAAAATTCTTAATTACAAGAGAATCTTTCACACAATTGATAAAATCAATACACATAAACACAAACAGAATGCCTTTGATTATCCAAAACAGTAGCCACAAGCAGAGAAAAACGAAGAAGAAGAAGAACAAGAAAATTTCTTACAAAATTCAATTAGAATCTATGCTCTAACCTAAGCGATTCTACTTCCTAGCTTGAACCTTCACGACGGTTTCAAACGCAGGTTTGCTCTTCGCCACGGCGTAGCTTCTACTCCTCGGATACAGATCGGCGGCGAAAGCCGCGCCTCCGTCCGACTCCACCGCTTTATCCTCGTCGATCCTCACCATTCCGACGCTGCTAGACTTCGGCAGCACTTTCGAAACGCGGATTCGATTCTCCAGCGTTGTTCTCGCCGACGCGACTCTCACGAGCTCCGCGTAGTCCTCGTCGCTAACCTCGGACCTGACCGACGAGGCCGCCACGCTGTGGCTCCGGGCGAACCTTCCAGCACCTTCCATAGGATCGCCGTAGTAGTTCATGTGCTGGCCGCAGTTGGTTATGCTCCGCACGTACATGTCCCTCGCTTTCCCCAACGCTCTTATCGGCGATCCCATGATCCTCATCAGCTTGCTCCCACCACTCCCACTCTTCATTTTTGCCAACGCTTTTTTCTAACCGTCGCTGATGAAATGTGAAACAATGAATTTTAGAATCTGAGTTGAATTGTAACTTTGGAATATGAAGAGAATAGTTAAGTGGATGTGTGTATTTATATTGGTGTGTGGGAAACTGTGAGCTGAAAGTGAGGTGGAGTTTTTGGTAGCACACGGGATTATTAGAGATCAGAATGAAACCGTGGAATGTTATGTGGTATTATTATCTTAATCATTTCTTCACAATTCAATTCAATCAAAATTAAAATAGAGATAAGTTAGTTTTCTAGGGCATTGACTATTTTCAATATAATATTACTTGTTCACTTAAATTTATTTTTTATTTTTCGAACAAATGCGTAACTTTTTAAAATATTTATTTTTATGTTTAATCTTTTCAGGTTTTTTAAAATTATTAATTGTTAATAGTTAAAGAAATGTCGGCATGTATCAATTGTTACTTGTTAATTTTAATAGCTAAACAAATATTAATTAGTTTATAACTAATTGAATGATAAATACTCATTAATCAGCTATATTATGTTCTAGATATTAAGTTTAAATTTAAAAGTCTCTAATAAAGGAATCATATATGCATTACAGGCCATTTTTCCAATTTTTGTATACTTTTTTATATTAATGTCTAAAATGAAAAAAAAAATTATTTACTAAAATTAACAAATTTTATCAACTAGTTAGGATTTCAAATTAATGAATTATTTCACTAAGCATGATTTCTGGTTAACTATAAGTAATATATTGACGAATTCAATTAAAGATATAATTAAAATGGTTTCTCTCTACAATAATTTTTTAATTATTTGATATTATGTTTGTTAGTAATTAACAAAAAAATTAATAATAATAATTACATAATAATAATAATAACAATTAACAAAACTGTAACAAAAAAGATAAAGCATACAAATTTATTTTAAATTAAAACAAAATAATATAATGATAATAATAAGAATAAGAATAATTTTAATTAAATTTATATGAATTTAATTTAAATAATAATAATAATTTTAATTAAATTCATACAAATTTAATTTAAACGATAATATAATTATTGAAACAATAATTATAATTAAATTCATATAAATTAGATTAAAATAACAATAATAATATGTAGGGATAATAATGATAATAATAATAATATAATAATTATTTTCTAAGAAATAATAATAATAATAATAATATTTTAATAATATTATAATAGTTAGAGTATCTGTTTATTTTGTTTTTTTATAACTAAAAATGTTAATGGTAGTAACCTGCAACTTGATTTACCTATTATTGTCACTTAATAGTTAATATTATATTATTAAATATTATTTTATTTATTTATAAAATTTATTATTTTATTATTATTATAATAATTGGTATTATTGTTATTATTTTAATCAGATTTGTTAGAATATTATTATTATTATTATTTCTTAGAAAATAATTATTATATTATTATTATCATTATTATCTCTAAATATTACTATTATTATTTTAATTTAATTTATATGAATTTAATTATAATTATTATTTCAATAATTATTATTATCATTTAAATTAAATTAGTATGAATTCAATTCAAATTATTATTATTATTATTTAAATTAAATTTATATGAATTTAATTGAAATTATTCTTATTCTTATTATTATCATTATTTTGTTTTAATTTAAAATAAATTTGTTTGTCTTAATTTTTTTGTTTTGTTAATTATTATTATTATTATTATGTAATTATTATTATTAAGTTTTTTTGCTAATTGTTAAACTAACAAATTTTAAATAACTAAAAAATAATTGCAGTATGTCACTTATATTTAATCAACCTAAAATATGAAAAGATTAATTATTTTAAATCCTATTTATATATCAGAATTTATCTATTTTAGTAAATAATTTTTTTTTATTTTAGACATTATTAATGTAAAAAATACACATAATAGAAAAAAAAGGCGCTAAATTTCTCTCACTCACTCTAATTCTCGTATATGTTCTCTATTTTTTATTAAAGAAATTTTCGTAAATGAATCTCTTCTTATTGATTCAGTGATCAATCTTTAGATATTTAAACTCGGCTTTTACCTTTTTCTTGCAACTTGAAAGAATCACACTTCTTTTCAAATAAAACGTATTCTAGTATATTTCTCATGATATTTTAGATAATATCATCATCATACAACGTTTTTTTTTTTTTTCAATAGAACTAATAAAAACCCAAATTTATGTTACATAAATATACCACTAATTTCCAAAACTTTCATACATTCTTAAATTACATTCTCTTAAATAATCATCACCACTATTAAAATCAATTATTTTCATAAACCAAATTAACTCTCCTTCTTATGTTATTAAAGTAAGTTATCAAAAACTCTGGAAAAATAGTAAACCTATAATTTATTCTAAAACAATTGTGATTCATGATTAAGATACATAATTAGAGATCTGAATCTAATACTAATCTAATAATATTTTACATAATATTAATCTAATAAAAAAAATACTTCTCTTAAAATATATTTATATTAGTAGAGATGCTTTTTTACTTCTACTAAATAATTTAATGATGATTTAATATATATATATATATATATATATATATATATATATATTTATTTATTTTTTTTTTTAAAATAAGAAAACTCACATGATATGTCATAATAATATGAAATTTACTTTCTACATTCTAAAAGGTTAAGTGGATTAGGATTTTCATGTGACTTGTTAATTACAAGAGATACGGTTAAACTTTTTTATATTCCTAATTGTAACGTGGATGCTGTAATTCGTAAGACATCTTGTTTGAAAAAAAAATAAAATTAAAATAATAGTTTACTAAATATTTACTGTACAATATCTTAATAAAAAATAAATAAACTTAAAAACATATTATATAAATTTTACAATAAAAACAAATTAAATAAATAAATTTAAATACTGAATAACTTATGTAAAATAGTAATGCCATGTTTAATAACATCAAGTAGAAATTGAACGATAACCTGAAAAAACTTACAATTTTAATATACCGTGTTAAAAAAAGATATTTTAATATTTTTTTTAGCATATCACCAATCATATCTAACTTTTATGGAATGCAAAAGAAATCTGTAGAGAAGGGACAAATGCAAGTCCTATATGCACATGCAAACATAATTGAAACACGAAAATCAAAACAAAATATTTTATAACTTTAAAATTAAATTATTTTATAAAAGATTAAAAATAATTATTTCAAAATTGAGACAAATATTAAGATAAAAGTTAGTTCAATTTAAAAAATTAAAAAAATTTACATTTTTGAGAAATTAGTTTTGATGAAAGATTGTGATATTTTTCCTTAATTTAAAAAATATATTTTTTATCCTTATTTTAACCTAAAATTATATAAGAAAGGACAAATTTAAAATATATTTTAATTATTTATTAAGACTTAAAAAAACCAAATGATATAAATTTATACAATTTCAAAACATCAATCAATTTAACAATCAATACTAATTTCACGAGGCACACATGCTCCTTGTCGTGATTGAGAAAATAAGAATTCTGTAGAAAAAATTATCAAAAGAAAAAACATTAGCCTAAAACCAATGTCGTACCGGGTGTTAACATTCTCCTGCTTCGGAATCCCATTTGCCATTTTGATTATATGAAAATCACATGCATATATACATTATTTGTCAATAATATTCATCAGCTTTAAAAAATAGTTAAATGTTTATTAATTATTTTAACCCTTGTCTCACTATATTAAGTATTTTAAATACAGCTCTTAAGACTATATTTTCCCAACTCCTTCCATTTAAAAAAAAAAATATTTTTTTAATTCATCAAAAGTATTTTTAATGATAAAAGTATGATAGTGTTATTTGGTATTAACGTGTGCAATTGTTGGGATATAATAACATCAATTATAACATCCTGCTTATTATAAATAGTTCAGATAATAATTATATCTATAACTATTTATTATATATATAAATATTATATTATAGTTATTCAAAATTATGAGTTTTAAAAACTAAACATTATATATATACATAGCCAAAATACTATTTTCAATAAAATCTTTCAAATATTGTTTTCTCCATTTTATTATTATTATCATATAGTTCAACCGTTTATATTAATATGGTTTAAGTAAGAGTATATTATTGTAATAAAACAATAATATAAGAAAGTATTATTAGTGACGTATTTATGGTTAAAAGATTTTTTGTTTAAGGAGAAATTTACTTATGTGAAATAAACTCACATGGGAGATTCTTATGAACCAAGGTGCCAGTTTGCGTCACATATTAATATTTTATGATAATAATAGTTTTTAATTACAAATCATTTTTCTTAATCTCATCTAAGTAATTAATTTGGATATACAAAAAAATTACATTAATTGCTTGAAACCTAAAATTGAGAGGAATTTATGAATAATTATTTCTCCTAATTATTGAAAGAGAGTTTGAGAACAAAGTTGTGAGTCTAGTGAAGACTAAAAGAAACAATATAAATTAAAATTTGATGAGAAATATGGATGGAAATTGTAAAAGAAATATTTCCACTCCAAATGATTGAAAATTTGTTTATTAAGCCATTGACGAGGAGGCGCCCCTAGTAATTAAGGAGAGTGCAAATAGAAACTTAGTTCTACACTTTTCTGCACTCTTCTACTTCTAGCAGCACTAAGAACAAAGAAAGAACACGCATCTATGCCTTTTAAAAGCTAAACAAATCAACATTCAGAAGAAAAGAAAAACCATGCTAAGTTTCCAGAAGAAATAAAAGGTTTCCTACATTGGCAACTCAAAAATAAAATAAAATAAAAAAGGTTGAAATCATGATTGACCTTTTTTCTCTCACTTTCCTGCTAACAACTCAAACCACCGACAAATATACCAAACATTTTACTAGTAAATCTACTAGAATAACTTAATATTAATTTTATATATTATTTTATAAAAAGTATGATTTCTATGATCTTTTAATTCTATTAGGAAGATGGAGACATGATATTTGGAAGTACACAATTCAATAATTAAATTATAATTTTAGTGTCTCTATATTTTCTATATAATTGTAAAAAAGTATAATTGAGTGAAAAAAATTTCATTCAAACATGTATTGATATGAATAGAAAAAATAACTTTCACTTTTGGTGTAATGTATGAGAAATAACTTTCACTTACAATATGACAAAAAAGGGTTATTAGTTTGAAGTAAATCCGTCACTCTCACACTCTTTGTTTATTTCCCGGTAGAGACAAACGACATGTGAAAGTTGGTATGGAAGATTCAAAATTATTGGGAGGCAAAAATATAAGTAAAAGACAAGACAAGATATTAGTTGAAAAACAAAAGAAGCATTGTGGATTTGAACGCAATATTATTGTTTTAATTTGCCAAAAACTGTGTGACAAGTCACGTACATGTATGAGAAATACAATTCAACAACGATCTCGTGTCATGAAGAACTTCAACTTCGAGAAACCATAATATTCTGGTCAGCTATAGGGTTATTGACTATTGCTATTGTACACATCACCACTACACAATCATATATAATATTTATTATCCACAACTTTATTCACTCCCAGTTTTCTAGAAAGATAAACTAGTAGACAAATAAAACTAAAGAAAAAAATATGTTTGATTTCATAGAGATCGAATGATACAAATAATAATTATAATATATAATATCTAAGTCAGTGAAAGACTTTATAAGTTGATTTTACAAAGTTAAATTAGATTTTAAATTTATTTATAGATATCTAAAAACACAAAAAATAAAATATAATATATTTTGTTATATACAATAACAAAATATATGTTCCGAAAATATTTTGAATAAAAGGATTTCTTTATTTTTAATGTATGTTATCAATAATATGTTCAAAACATCAAAGCATATATCAAAGCATATAATAAAAGAATTTATATTGATGTATTTGAGATCATTACCTAGAGTTACACAAGTTACGTTTGGACATGAGTAAATTAAATAAAATACTTATATTCACAACTATTAGATATTGATGTAAGTTTAATGTTACATTGAGTAAGATATAAGAAATAATAAGAAATAAGATTTACAATCTAAAGATTTTAAGTTGAGGGTATAGATATTCTTTTATATGGTTCCACATTAGTTTTATTTTTATTTGATCTTTTTCAGTGTTTTTTTTTCTCGATTTTTCTAATAAATAATATAAGAACCAATTGTTTGTGAAGGTGACCAGATTAGACGAGTACATTTTGATCTCTATATCGAAAGTCTTTCTGATAAAAGGTTTCAAGCAAACTGTTCAGAATTTTCGTTTCAAGAAAAATTTGTTAGATATTTAAATCAAATGTATTAAAATTTTGGATTAAAGGTGATATCATTCTTTTATGTCGGTTCAACTCCTCTCTCATTCTTATTTGATTTCTCCAAGTTTTTTCTCTTAATTTTCTTACTAAAAACAACATAAAGATGCTACTAGTTGAAACATCCTTCTAAGTAAATCATCATTTTTATATGTTTGTAGTTGAAACATAGTCTAATGAGATAATTTCTTTTATAATACCTCAAACATGTTTAATTATTTGTTAACATCAAAATTAAAGGTTTGTAACTACTTTTAGTCTAGTATACGTTTTATTTATATATATATATATATATATATATATATATATATATATATATATATATATATACTATAATAAAAATGGTTCATTTTATAATAGAAAAAAATATCTTAAATTTTGTTTAAGAACGAAAACTAAAATTCATATATCATATAAAATAAAACAATTCAACCGTATAAATAATAAGCGACAACTATCTTATATATATTTTATAAAACTGAGCTAAATATTGAAGTTAGGAATGATAATTGGATAACAACCTCTCTTTAGTGTGTCAATCCTAGAGTTTGAAGCTATAACTGCGGGTAAGATATATTTGAGGACGTGGTTCACCTTTACCATTTAGGTTCAAGATCCCTTATATATGTGTTTTTAATGATACCAACCCTTTTAATTTTGTGTAAAAGTGAATCAGGTATTGGTTTCAATTATGCCATATTGAATTTACACACCAGACCCAAGTATAATAATATATCGCATTTATAGGTTTTATATTTTGATCAAACAAATTATAGTAACATCAACTTATTTTTATATATATTTTTTTAAATACGACTTACATTTATTTAACTTCACTCCATTATTATATCACAAACATTATCATCATCAGCCATTAATATAAATAATTTGAAGTTCTCACTTTTCTAATTAAAGGTAAGATCCTATCTATTTAAAAAAATATTTTTCATAATTTTGTAATATGCAAACTGATACAAATAATAATATTATGGGACTTAAAAATAAAAATTCACAGATCATGAAAAAAGTGAAGAGGAGCACTAGAATGAGCCAAAGACCTAAGAGACAGTGTGTGGAATGTAAGTTCTTCTCTCCTTTGCTATCGAGTTCTTCATTTTCTCATATGTTATTCCATTTTTTTCCAGCATCATTGCTTATTGTGATTCTCATTTCCAGGTGATATCAGAGATTCAGAAGAATGATCAAATACTGATTACTATAATACTTTTTGTTATTCCTTAGTTGTTGTTATAGAAATTGGTTTTATTTAAAGAACATATATGAACAATATTGCACACATGTTGTTTGTTGATATTTTCTATTGATTTTAGATACATATCGTATCATTGGTGCTTTCATCGAGTTACTTATGGCTGACAACACAAGAATGAAAGAGATATAAGAAGAATTGAAACGCGTAAGAAGAACTGAAACGCGTTTCGGAGACTCTAGGTTTACATCATGATCGATTTATGCAAATGGATCAACGATTTGAGAAGATTGATCAACAATTGTAGGAGTTGCATAAGCTATTCCTGAAATCTCAGAAGGACTCTCCAGCACAACCTTCCACTTCAATTGTTTCCCATCCTAGATCTATGAAGCTGGATTTTCCACGGTTCACTGGTCATGACGCAATGACTTGGTTGTACAAGGCTGAAAAGTTTTTCACATTATACAACACTCCCAATGAGCAAAAAGTGGTCATTGCTTCTATTCATTTTGAAGGAAAAGTCTTACCATGGTTTCAACTACTAGAAAAAGCACACCAAGTAGCTGATTGGCCATTGTTGTCCACTGCCATTCAAATCCAGTTTGGCCCATCTCAATTTGATAATCCTCGTTCGGATCTCTTCAAGCTAAAGCAATCCTCTACAGTGGCAGATTATTATGCTTCCTTCACTGAGTTAGCTAATCAATCATATGGGTTAGATGATTATGTATTGCTTGATTGTTTTATTAGTGGATTAATACCTGAATTGAAGTGTGAAGTGATATCTCGAGCCCTTCACTCATTACTCCAGGCTATGTCATTTGCTAAACTCTTTGAGGAAAAATTTCACCCATCATCCCTAGCTCCTAAACACAAATTTGCTTACTTCCCAGCCAAATCACTTACATAAAATATTTCTAAACTTTCATTAACAACAAACACAAACCCACCTATAAACACAAACCCACTACCATTACTTCCCACACCACCATTACTTCTCACACCACCAAAACCCAAAAACCTAAAGCATTTAACCCCAACTGACATGTAATTCCGTCAAGAAAAGGAGATTTGTTTTAGTTGTGATGAGAAGTATTCTCCTACTCATCGGTGCGCTAATAACACTATTTCTTACTCTAATGTGAGGATGAAATACCCCCGGAGCCAGACCCAAATGTACAGAGTCAACAAATTGTCCAAAATTAGTATGAGAAATTTGATCAGACACCTCCTTTATCATACAATGCCATGAAAAGTACCACGGTGAGAGACACGATTAGATTCACAGGATTTATCCAAGACCATAAGATTCAAATCCTTATTGATTGAGGGAGTTCTGATAATTTCATCCAACCTAGAGTGGCTAAATTAATTTCTACACCTACCCATCTATTAAACCCCACAATTAAAAGTGTTGGTGGGCAATGGAGAACAATTAGAATGTGAAGTCCAAAATATCCCAATCCAAATCCAGGGTCATTCTTTGTATATTTCAGCCTATGTTCTACCTATCACTGCAGCTGAATTGGTTCTCGGAAGTCGATGGTTGGCAACTTTGGATACTCATTTAATGAATTATAAAGAACACTTCCTCACTTTTTACATCAATGGAGAACTTATCACTTTACATGGAGAAACCTCAAATCTGCCTAGCCTAGCTCAGTTTCATCAACTCACCTGCTTACAAGCCACAGACTCTATAGCAGAATTATATGCCACTAAAATTCAAACACCTGAAGTGTCAGCCCACCATTTGTTGGAATTGCCAACATCCATAGAGTCTGAATTGGCTATGACTATACAACAATACAAGAATGTTTTTGAGAAGCCTCATGGGTTATCACCAATACGATCTCATGACCATACCATCCCAATGATGCCTGGTAGTGCCCCTTTATCATTATCCTCATAGTTAGAAAACTGAGATTGAACATATTAATGCTGAAATGTTATCGGAGGGTATCATACAACCTAGTTCAAGTCCATTCTCCTCACCCATGCTACTTGTCAAAAAAAAGATGGAACATGGTGTTTTTGCACCGATTATAGGGCTCTTAATGCAGTCACTATTAAGGATTCTTTTCTTATGTCCACAGTGGATGAATTACTTGATGAATTGTTTGGAGCACAATATTTCTCAAAGCTGGATTTACATTCAGGGTATCATCAGATTCTTGTTTCTCCGGAAGATCGCTACAAGATAGCTTTTGACACTCACCAAGGATTGTATGAATGGCTAGTAATGCCATTTGGCTTGGGTAATGCACGTGCCACTTTTCAAGCCCTAATGAATTCAGTTTATGCAGAATTTTGACGCAAATTTGTCCTTGTTTTCTTTGATGACATTTTAATCTACAGTACAACATGAAATACACATATCTAGCACCTTTCTTTGGTCTTAAGCACCATGCAAAGACATTCCTTATTTCTCAAACTCTCCAAATGCTCTTTTGGCCAAACCCAAATTGATTATTTGGGACATGTTGTATCATGGGATGGAGTCAAGGTTGATGAAACCAAGATACAAGGAATTAAACAATGAGTTGTACCAACTTCAATTAAGCAACTGCGAGCTTTTTTGGGATTAGCAAGTTACTATCGCAAGTTTATCAGGAACTTTGCCATGTTGGTTGCCCCTCTCACTGATTTGCTAGAGAAAGATGCTTTTCATTGGTCTACAAAATCTCAACAGGCATTTGATTCACTCAAGACAACACTTACTCATGCACCTATGTTGGCACTTCCTAATTTTGCCAAACCTTTTATCCTTGATACTTTACTCAATGATGACAAAGGACTAATACTTCATCGATCAATTATATTGCACAAATGCAAGATTAAAAGGAATGGTGCTTGGTTGTGAGAGGTACTGATTCAGTGGATAGAATTGCCCGAGGAAGAAGCTACATAGGAAGGAGAGCATGAAATTCAATGACTTTATCGTCACTTTGACCTTGAGGACAAGGTCAATTTCAATGGAGGAAGTATTGATACAAATAATAATATAATGAGGCCCGGAAATAAAAATTCAAAGACTATGGAAAAAGTGAAGAGGAGCACTAGAATGGACCAAGGACCCAAGTGGCTAGAGAATTATACATGCTGAAGGGCAGAAAAAGAGACAGTGTGTGAAATGTGAGTTCTCATCTCCTTTGTTATTGAGTTCTTCATTCTCTCATCTGTTATTCCATTTTCTTCCAGCATCATTGATTGTGATTCTCATTTCCAAGTGATATCAGAGATTCAAAAGAAGGATCAAATATTGATTGTTATAATACTTTTTGTTATTCCTTAATTGTTGTTATATTATTTAAAAAATATATATGCACAATATTGCACACATACTATTTGTTGATATTTTCTGTTGATTTTAGATACAGATGGTATGACAAACAAAATTTATTATCATAAATTTGATAAAATTTTGACAGTATTTTCTATTGATATCTGAAGTGGACAGAATGATTTAAAACAAAAAATTTATTGATAATAAATTTGATAAAAATTTGACAGTATTTTCTATTGATATCTGAAAGTGAATAGAATGATTTAAACAAAAATTTTATTAAATCTAAGTGGATACAATGTGTAAGTATTAACTAATTATAAAAAATGATTTCTCAAATTATTTAATCATACAATTAAAGATTTAATATAAACTATTAATATTTAACCATTTACACTAAATCTCAAATAAGTATTAATGTTTGTTCAATGTATTCATCAATAAAACATCATGTAAATAAAATTAGAACAACAATAACCTCCAATACCACTCAAATTTATTAAATATAACTTCTATGATCAATCTAAAATTTTTATATAATTTTTTTTAAAATATCGTACAAAGTACCTAAAATTTAATCTCTAAAAATATATCTAGTGACTTAATAATTAAGTCACTTGTAAGGACTAAATTAATCGATGACATTTCTTTCTATTCATGAGTTTTTTAACTTTAATTCAAAGTTTATTAAACATTCATTATACTAATAAATAAATTCTAATAATTAATTTTAATATTTAAAATTTTAAATTTATATAGCTAAATAACATAACATGATTTCAATATCAAGTAACTAACATCAATTAATAAATAAATCAACAGCAATTTAAAAGAAGCATTTATGATGAAGGTCTCTAGAAACAATTATGTTATCAATTTAAAAAACAAATGAGAGTTTTGTACCATAACCTGAATAAAAAATAAAAACTGAATTTAATTGTATAAAAATGACCAATGTCCGAAACTAATTACAACCATTGCTGAATGAAAACTAAAGAAAAGAAGCGAAAACGTCTATTTACAAGATAAAAAGTGAAAAAGAAGAACTTCGCACCATAGATATAAAAGATTTTACGCCAAACTATATAAAATCTAATATAAAACTCTTTCTTTTATTTTCAAATTTACTGCCACTGTTTTTTTAGCTGGCCAGAGAAATCTTATTTAAAAACAGTAACATAAATGACCCATTTTTTTTATTAGTAATCACATGTTAAGCGGAAATATAACTTAATCTCGTGCTTACTCTGAATGTGTATCATTTCAAAACTATTCCTTTGCATTTCTTCTTATTTGTTTGAAAAAAAAAATCAGAATTTTGAATAACTATTTAAAAAAATAAAATATCAAGAAATAGTATTATATTTATAATTTTAAAAAGTTAAATCATTTTAATTTAAATCAATGATAAAATTATAATATTTAAGTTTATTTCAATTGACATTTATCAATACCGCAAAGAATAGTCATGCTGATCAACATAAAGAAGTTGACCAAAATAATAATATTTTTTTCTCTTAAAAAATATTAGAGTCAAATTAATCCAAACCTGTATTGAGTTTAATTCTTACAAATTGACTATAAATTTCAATTTATCCAAATTAAAAAAAAAATGTTATTTGAATATTTCATACCGTTAAGAAAAGCTGTTCAACACTTTCAATTCAATCTTCAAAACTTTCTCCGCACGTACCAAACACACATCACAAGAGCAAATTATTTTAACAATTTCCTCACTTTAAAGCAATTAAAAAAAATGATTAACATCTGTTCAAAATTGGATTGAGTCTAAGTAACTATATTAGTTCGTTTACAAATGATGTTTGATCATAATAAAAATTAATGGGTATTGGAATTCAAAGTATAGATTTTGTTTCAATTCAAACCGTTAAATTAAGAATTGTGAAGTCCTAAGAATAAGGAACTGTTATGAGAATCTGCCCACTCTTTCTGTGTTTACCTCGTCTCAATGGCATTCCAACTTTGAATGATTGCTACTTTTGCTTAAATAAATATTAAATACCACTCAAGCAAAGAAAATAGGTAAGGGTCACTTCATAAGCAATAATGCAAAGTCACACGGAATAAAATAAAATTTTAGAGGATCAACGTATCTTTTCTTAGTATTTATTTTTCAGAAAAATATATCAATTTTGTTCAAATGTGAGCCAGGTTAACTATGTTCAGGAAGAAAATAATAATCTTATAAATTTTAGGTTTAAATATAGGAAAATTTAAACTAATTTTATCGTATTTAGTTATATTTTTCTTAAAATGAATTTTATTTAATTGAGGTTTTATATTCAACACCAGAGAGAGTGCTTTTCAGTCTTTTCACAATTTTTCCTGTGATTAATATTATTCCAAAATTTTATAATATTTTTTATAAAGATCAAAACTTAAAAGAACAAAATTATAAAGATTCCCAAATGAATAGTATCGGGCAAAAACCTCCTCCATCCCATCACTTTTTGCCTACACCCCATTATTCTTATAAATGGCCCAAAATACCCTTTTAGTATAAATATATATCGAAAAATGTTTTTCGGAAATAATTTTGGAAAATCCTTTTTAAAATATTGTTTTTCGGAAATAATTTTGGAAAATCTTTTTTAAAATATTTATATTTTAGAAAAGACTTTTCGAAATATATTTCTGAAAAATATTTTTCAAAACATAAAATTTATATTTCGGAATATATTTTCAGAAAAAAATTTCCAAAACGTAAATTGATATTTTGAAAAGTATTTTTGAAAAATATTTTCTAGTCATTAATAATGAGGGTATTTTAGTATTTTTATTTCTATGGTGGTGCATGTTAAAATTAACGGGGTACAGGAAGTTTTTGCCTAGTATCTGTTTATGTAATGGACTAAAATGGCCCAGAGGTTGCGAGAAAAGTTGGCCCAATTATGGGACAGGCCCGATAATAATTCACAAAGATGATGTACATCTTTTTTTGGTTCATGAAGAACATATATTTAGATTTGAAAAGGTGTATACAAAAAATAATATATATATATATATATATATATATATATATATATATATAT